>ENA-OOYR01000459-OOYR01000459.1-human-gut-metagenome-genome-assembly--contig:-NODE-459-length-27656-cov-8.529437_pt1 | contig 27656 bp, 22 predicted proteins | sample MGYA00241701_ERZ501374 | MGnify/ENA primary metagenome ERZ501374 (study PRJEB25962, sample SAMEA2042655) | human gut metagenome | biome: human gut; feature: human-associated habitat; material: faeces...
CGGGTTTGGGCAGCGCCCATAAAAATCTTCCGATATAACAATTTATCAGACGCAAACAGCCACGATGTTTGCGTACTAAAACTAAGTTTGTTAAAACAGGCGACAGCCATTAAAAAACCTATATTTTATTAATGAAATAACGAATTTCTTTTCTTGTTGCTATCGCATTTTTAAAGGCTAACGCCATTGTGTTCAAGCCGCCGAACAGCTAGCTGTTCAGATATCGTCAGATTGCGTAAGCGGAAAGTATTTGTGGGCTTTGCCCACACCCACAACCTTTAAAAAGGTTGACCAAACTTTTATAATTGCTTGATAAAGCAATCAGCCAAACCATAACTTTTACGAAAAAATAGGCGGGTACTCTTTGCAAGTATCCGCCTAAATTTTTAATATTATCTTTTATCAAGTGGAGTATAATTCTTTGTTGTAGAAATACTCATATAAGCAGGACGGATAATCTTACCGCCATTTACGATTTCCTCAAGTCTATGTGCGCTCCAACCTGCAATTCTGGCTGTAGCGAACATCGGTGTATAAAGCTCACAAGGAATGTCAAGCATACTGTAAAGCAAGCCGCTGTAAAAATCGACATTGGACGCAACGCCTTTATAAATCTTACGCTTTTTGCCGATAACCTGCGGAGCAAGTCTTTCTACTCTCTCATAAAGTTCAAAGTCCTCATCATAGCCTTCTGCTTTTGCAAGTTTTTGAACTGCGCCCTTAAGAATAATCTGACGAGGGTCAGAAATTGTATAAACAGCGTGACCCATACCATAGATAAGACCCATTCTGTCGAATGTCTGCTTTTCGAGTATTTTTTCAAGGTAATCTTCAATTTCTTCGTCATCTTTCCAGTCTTTTATGTGCTTTTTAATATCCTCAAACATATAGAATACTTTAACATTTGCACCGCCGTGCTTAGGGCCTTTAAGAGATGCCAAAGCCGCTGCAATTGCCGAATAAGTATCTGTACCGGAAGAAGTTACAACATGAGTTGTAAATGTAGAGTTGTTACCGCCGCCGTGCTCCATATGAAGAATAAGCGCCATATCAAGAACTTTTGCCTCAAGCGGTGTGTACTTTCTGTCAGGACGAAGTAATGACAAAATAACCTCCGCTGTGGACATAGTAGGCTCTGCACGGTGAATATAAAGGCTTTTGTCACGGAGATAGTGGTTATATGCATGATAACCGTAAACCGAAAGCATCGGAAATACTGAAATAAGCTGAATACACTGACGAAGAACATTATCTACCGATGTATCATTAGGGTTATCATCGTAACAGAACAAAGTAAGTACGCTTCGAGCAATCGAGTTCATCATATCTTCACTCGGTGCTTTAAGAATAACATCACGAACAAAGTTCTGAGGTAAAGTTCTGTATTTTACAAGCAATTCCTTAAAATCCTTAAGCTGTGCGACATTTGGCATTTCGCCAAAAAGAAGAAGGTAAACAACTTCTTCAAAGCCAAAACGATCATCCTCAAGAATACCGCCGACAATATCGTTTACATTATATCCACGATAATACAACTCACCGTCGCAAGGAACCAGCTTACCGTCAACTTCTTTATTCTGGATAATTGTGGAAATATCTGTAAGGCCTGTTAATACACCCTTACCGTCAAGGTCACGAAGTCCTCTCTTAACATTATACTTTGAATAAAGACTTGTATCGATCATCGAATTTGAGATCATTTTTTGTGCCAAGTCATGGATAGCCGGTGTGTTATCTGAATAACTGCCCATCAAAATCACTTCCTACAATAAAGATTAGTAAATTTATAATTACCATTAAAGAACATTATATCACATTTTAAAGCAAAAGAAAAGATACAAAATGCTTTAAAGTGTCTTATTTATAATTAATATTATGTCATATTTATATACATTTTAGCAAAAATATTCATTCATCTGCAAATATATACAAAAAGAGGATGAATTTTACTCCATCCTCTTAGTTGTAATTATAATTATTTAATTATTTAATTATTTAATTACTTAAGATATGTACCGTTTGTACCGATCTTACCGTCAATGCCTGTGAAGCCTGAACCGCAAGCTACATAGCATCTCATGTTGGCTTTACCGATACTGCCTACTGTAAGTGTGCCGTTTGTAACAGTCTTAACATCACCTGTAACAGCGTCAATATACTTGCCGTTAGGAATGTTCTTGAATGTAGCGCCGCCTGAAATAGTTACAAGTGCAAGGCTGTCTACGCCTTCGCTTGAATTTGTATAACGGCGGATAAATGCCATATTACCAGTTACATATTCGCTGTCCTTTGTATACTGACCTTTCTGGAGAGCAGGTACTGCCCTACGAATCATATTCAGTTGTTTAAGGTGAACAGCAAGCGGAGAATTAAGAGTTTCGGCAACTGTTCCCGATGCGCTATATTCACCGAAATCAGTAGCTGAAACATCACCCTCAAGATAATCGCCGAAATATGCACGACCTAAAGTTGAAAGAGGAGCATTTGGACCAAGGTCTATACTTACACCCTTTTGGAATTCAACTTCTGAACCATAGTATAGACATGGAATTCCACGGAATGTAAAGAGAAGTGAAAGGTTTTCTGCCCAAGCCTGAGTACCGCCATTATAACGAGTATCCATATCAGGACCGTAGTCATGGGAGTCAACATAAGTTACATTCCATGTTGAATCATTATAATATGGATCCTCTTCAAGAGCACGGGTAAATGCATTGCTGGCATTAGAGAAGTTCCAATGCATTGGGAAGTCAATAACGCCTGTGCCATTGCCCTTACTGTAATCAGGAGTATGATATGTAATACCATTAAGATAAACATTATCAGAAGTTGGCTGATTACTTGTAGATGAATTGCTTGCATAGTGAGCATTTGTAAGGTTTACATTTTCAAGCTGATCATCGCCGAGAGCATTGATATAATTGCTGTCTGTTTCTGCCCAAGTATAGAAAGGAGCAGAAATTGCAGGGATATTATGATTCCAAAACTCGCTTACACGAGTACAAACCTCGCCGAATACATAGAAATTCTTTCCGCCTGTCTTAAGCCATGATGGGAAATAGAACTGGTTAAGAGTAAGTCTTGATACATGCTTTTCGGTATCCATTCTGAATGCGTCAACACCCATGTTGATATAATCGCCGTAAACATTGTTAAGATACTCTGCAACCTTTGGATTTTCTGTGTTTACATCAACGCAGTCACCGGCAATCTGTCCTGTCTGTACAGTTGGGCTTTCCCAGCTAAGGTCTTTATAATGATGATAGTTATTTTCCGTGTCATGATCGCCTGAATCAAGCGCCTTAGTATCCTTCATTATATTAAGTCTTGCCTGATACTGATAACCCGGAGCAAGACTGTCATAGTCAGGGAATGTTTTTGCAAAATCCGAATCAGGAATCGGAACCATACAATTAACAGATTCAAGATCCTTAAGTGTGCTATACTCTTTTGTAAACATAGGAGCGAGAGTAGCCTCACCAAAGTTACCTGTATGATTGATAACTATGTCCTGAATAATCTTCATACCTTTTTCATGTGCAGCATCGATAAGATCCTGATATTTAACATCGTCACTCTCATAACGAACATCAACAGTTGAGAAATCGAATGCGTGATAGCCATGGTAGTCATAACCTGACGCATTTGTTACAACAGGAGTAATCCAAATTGCACTGAAGCCTAAAGCCTTGATGTAATCAAGTTTTTCGATAAGGCCCTTAAAGTCGCCTCTCCAAGCAGGGTCTGAATCAGGGTTGTTAGCTTGCTGGTCGTCCCAACAATGAACATTGTTGCCTGTATCACCGTCATAGAAACGAGTTGTGATTACAAAGTAAATTGAATCTTCACGAAGATCCGTTCTCTGCCAGTCATCAAAATCATTCCATGACTTAGAAGACCATCTTCCGTTTTTGTACCACCACTCGCCGCTGTTTCTTGTTGTTTCAGCAGACTGAGTGCCGTTTGTAACAAACATCATATTGATTTTTGTTACATTGTCGAATGTGTAGCAGTAGCTGTTATCACCCTCGGCGGTCATTTTAGGACCGGGGTAATCTGTTGCGATATTCTGCGGAAGGCTGTTCCAATAATAGATGTTCGGTGCGCCATCTTCAGAATACACATGCACTTTAATACCGTCGTATTTAGCCTGAACTGACTCAGCATCGTCAACAGTAGCAGCCGAAACCGACACAATACCTACTGTTGCCGCAATGCAGACAACGAGCATTAAAGCAATGAGTTTTTTTACCTTTGTCATAGCTTTTCCTCCATTTTCCGTTAAAATCAAAATTTAACATCTACATATAATTATAAAGTAGTTATTAACGATTTTTTTTCTGATTTAGAATTATTCAAAATCTGTGCTTCCAAACATTTAATCCTTGTTTTATGTAATTTATACAAAAAAGTGAACAAAGTGCCGTTTTTTTAAAAAGCAGACAGATTTTTCGACAAAGCAAAAAACTCTCCGATTAAATTCAGAGAGTTTTTATATATCACAACTATTTATATATCACAACTAGAAATTATATATTACTTTTCAAAACATATTTTTCAAGTGTTTTTGCAACTCCGTCATCATCATTTGACTCGCAGACATAATTTGCAATCTTTTTTACATCTTCCTCTGCATTGCCCATAGCAACTCCAAGACCCGCATAACCAATCATAGTTATATCATTGTAATTGTCGCCAAAAGCAATCATCTCTTCGTTTGTAAAACCGAGTTTTTCAAGCAGCATAGGCAGCATAGAACCCTTTGTTACGCCGAAAGGCATAATCTCGAGGAAGTACGGTGCGCTCTTATACACATCAAGCAAACCGTCGTAGCGTTTTGCAAGAATTTCGTTATATTTATCAATTTCGGCAGGTTCGCCCGAAAGTAAAAGTTTATTGATTTTTTCAGGAATATTCGCCGCAAAATCTTCCACAACAACCATTTCCATTTTGAGAATATCTCTTTCAACATTTGAATAATCATTCAAAGTGCCGCCTGTAATGATTTTCTTATCATCATAGGTATGAACAGAAAGATTTGATTCTTTCAACACACCGAGTATGTCGGAAAGGTATTCCTTTGGAAAATCCTTACTTACAATAGTTTGTCCGGTAGTACAATCAAGAATTTTTCCTCCGTTGAAAGCCATAATATAACCCTCATAGCGGTCAAGCAATAAATCTCTTGCAATGCTCTGAATCCCCATAGGATGTCTGCCCGAAGCGATTACAACCTTTTTGCCCATTTTTTGAGCGTCAATAATAGCGTATCGAGTGCGTGGAGTAATCTCTTTTTGAGAGTTAGTCAGAGTACCGTCAATGTCAAGTGCAATAATTTTGTAATCCATAATATCACCTTGTACTTAGAAATATTGATTAACAAATCATTTACAATATAACACACAAGTTAAAAAAATGCAAGTATTTGATACATTATGTAAAAAACAACTTTGTTTATAGCTTTATTTTGCCATTATATAAAAAAATTTACGGATTAAATACAAAAATCGGGACCGGAAAAATCCCGGTCCCGAACAGCAATAAAAAATTACTGATTATTATTTGTATTGTTTTGAGCATTGTTATCTTTTTCAATATAAATGCCTTGGTCAACAGTATCGTTACGAATAGAAGAATATTCGCTGAGTACCCATGAATACTGACCTGTTGTAATTGTACTTCCGCAGTATTCGCACTTGCCGGAACTTGACATTTCAAGAGGAGCACCGCAATTCGGGCAACTGTGTGACTTAAGCGTCTGACTGTTTGCACTTGTGGTCTTAATGCTTGCATTACGGGCAAAGCGAAGTGTGTACCTCAACTCGTATCTTGCATTAGGATCTCCACGGAGAACCTGGCCGGTCTTTTCGTTTATCTCATAGTCTGTAAGACGGGCATTGAGATAAACTGTAACATACTCAAATTCTTTATCTCTGCGATACGCTGTAAGATAAGCTGTACTTACGGCTACATTTTCAATCTTATTGATTACGCCGTTTGCAATCTTGCGATCAATCTGTTTTTGAGTTTGATTGTAGAGATTATCGTGTAAATAAATTCTTACAGGTGAAAGGTCACGCTTGCTCCAAGCGTCTTGAATGGTAACATATACATATCTTGAGAATGAAAGGAAATCTTCTGCCGAGAAGTTCGGATCATTCTGCTTGATAAGGTCTGAAATCTGTGCCGTACGGTCAGGAAGTGTAATATTTCTGCCTGCCGACTGCTGAATTGTCTGTGATCTGCCAACAGTAGTAGTTGTTCTTTTAGTTGTTCTTTTGCTGTCCTTTTTGCTCCTTATCATGCCGTAAACAACTATACCGATAACTACAAGGAAAACAACTAACGTTCCGCCAAATCCAAGACCTTCTCCGCTGCTTTCGGAACTGCTATGGTCTGAACTGTCCCAATCAGAACTGTCACCCCAGTCGGAACTGCCGCCCCAGTCAGAGCTGCCGCCCCAATCAGAACCGCCGCTGTCATAGTCATTTGAATCGCCGAAGTCAAGCGGAGGTATTCCTAAGTCCGCTGTTTGGTTAGTATGTACCGATTGATTACTTTCGACAGAAACAGCATTAACTGATGAAAAAGCTGTAAAAGCTATCACCGCCATAAGTACAGTCAGTACAATCGAAAAACATTTTTTCAAAGTTATACACCTTCTTTTAAATTTCACGGTAAATCCGTTTGCTTATTATTGCACTAATTTTAACATATATTGTAAAAATTTGCAATTGTATTTGCAATTTTGTTTATAAAAAATCCCGTTGTATTTCTATACATATTGCATATTAGCATTAAAAATTCGATATTTATTATTTTTTCGGAAATATTTATATTTAAGTGTTGACAATGCAATATTGCGGTGCTATAATAATACCTATAATTTATGTAGGTTTAATAAGGATTGAATTTCAATTACGGACATTACTATAAACATTATATTATAAAGGAGAATGCATTATGAAAATTTACGAGAAAATCACTGACCTCATTGGCAGAACACCTATTATGAAACTCAATAATTACTCTGCTGCACAGGGACTTGACACACCTGTACTTGCAAAGCTTGAATATTTTAATCCGGCAGGAAGTGTTAAGGACAGAGTAGCAAAGGCTATGATTGATGATGCGGAAGAAAAAGGCTTGCTTACATCTGATTCTGTAATCATTGAGCCTACAAGCGGTAACACAGGTATCGGTCTTGCAGCGGTAGCAGCCGCAAGAGGTTACAGAATTATTCTTACAATGCCTGAAACAATGAGTATCGAACGCAGAAATCTTCTTAAGGCTTACGGCGCAGAACTTGTTCTTACTGACGGTGCAAAAGGTATGAAGGGCGCTATCGCAAAGGCTGACGAACTTGCAAGTGAAATTCCGCACAGCTTTATTCCGGGTCAGTTCGTAAACCAGGCAAACCCTGCCGCTCACTTTGCAACAACAGGTCCTGAAATCTGGGAGGATACAGACGGCAAGATTGACATTTTTGTAGCAGGCGTAGGTACAGGCGGTACCGTAACAGGTGTAGGTAAATATCTTAAGTCAAAAAATCCAAATGTAAAAATCGTTGCAGTTGAACCGGCTACATCACCTGTACTTTCAAAGGGTGTTGCAGGTCCTCACAAAATTCAGGGTATCGGCGCAGGCTTTGTTCCCGAAACCCTTGATACTAATGTATATGACGAAATTTTCGCAGTAGAAAACGATGACGCATTTGCAACGGGCAAGGCTATTGCCCGTACAGAGGGTGTGCTTGTAGGTATTTCTTCGGGTGCGGCAGTATATGCGGCAACCGAGCTTGCTAAACACCCTGAAAACAAGGGTAAGATAATTGTAGCGCTTCTTCCAGATACAGGCGACCGTTACCTTTCAACTCCAATGTTCTCAGATAAATAATTTTTAATATCTATCCCCTGTAGTATATTTTAACAGACTTCAAAACTTGATTTTGAAGTCTGTTATTTTTTACGGAAAATAGACTTATTTTTTGTTTTAAAGCCTAAAAATTATTTATTATTGTAGATAACAGCTAACATTTTATAACAAAAATATTGTAAAAACTGCCTTTTGAAAATTTTAAAATTCAACTAGACAGAAGTGGTACAAAATATAAAATTTTGTCTGAAATTCAAAAAGACAACGGTTCTATTATTGTTGAAATAAAAAAGCAGTATAATACTTCTCCAATCGGAGATTATTTTAATTAACCAATTTAACCAATCAATAATAAGAATTTCAAAAACGCAAAGCCATCTTTGACGCAAATCAAAGATGGCTTTCCAAATTCTTCTATAACTCTATTTCTTATAAACTGTTATATAACATAGTCATTGCCGATGCTCTCAGTCTGACGGTCAATAATGTCTTGAATAGTGATGCCGTCAAGATACTTTGTAATAACCTCATTAAGTCCCTGCCATACAGGCAAAGTAATGCATTCCTCGCTCATAGGGCAGTTATTCGGAGTGTGGTCAAGACAAGCAACAGGAGCAAGGCTGCCCTCTGTAATGCGGAGAATCTCGCCTACCGTATATTGGTCGGGAGTTCTTGCAAGGCGGTATCCACCCTGAAATCCACGGTTTGTAAGTAACACATCGGCTTTATTAAGAATAGGCATAATCTGCTCAAGATATTTTTTGGAAATATTCTGACGAGCCGCAATATCCTTAAGTGCAATGTAACCGTCATTCTGGTGCATTGCCAAATCTATAAGCATTCGCAGTGCGTATCTTCCCTTTGTAGAAATTTTCAAATTAACACCACCTTTTACTAAGTATTTGCAAAAATATAGCATTCATCTATAACATAATAATAACATATATTTAGTAGGTTTTCAAGTTGTTTTTTATCCGATTTATATTTTAATTATCTTTCTATATGTATATTGGTCGCTTATAATTCTACAAATATGTTATAAAACCGGCAAATTTTGCTCTAAAAACCTACTAAACAAATATATTTTTAAAAATTTAAAAAATAGTATTGACAACGGGTAAATTATATGATAATATACAATCACATTAAACCTATGTAATTAGTAAGTTTTAGCAAAGGAGAATTCTAATGCTTCTATTATTTGTAAATCTATTAAGACAGAACTACCGATACGGACGAATGTGCAGTACCTCTGGATGTTGTTGCTGACGCAACAAATACATTACTACATTATTTTTATTATAACATTGTAACAAACTAAATTAATTATTGAAAGAGGTAAATAAAATGAGCACATTAAAAGATAGAAAATTACACTTTGAAACACTTCAGCTTCATGTAGGACAGGAATCAGCAGACCCGGTAACAGATGCAAGAGCAGTTCCGATTTACGCAACTACTTCTTATGTATTCCACAACAGCCAGCACGCCGCAGATCGTTTTGCACTTAAAGATGCAGGCAACATCTACGGCAGACTTACAAACCCTACAGAAGATATTTTTGAGCAGAGAATTGCAGCTCTTGAGGGTGGTACAGCCGCTCTTGCAGTAGCTTCGGGCGCAGCTGCAATCGCATATACAATTCAGGCTCTTGCTAAAGCAGGCGAGAACATCGTAGCCGCAAAGACAATCTACGGCGGCACATATAACCTTCTCGAACACACACTTCCTGCTTACGGCATTACAACAACATTTGTTGATCCTGATGAAGATGGTGCTTTTGAAAACGCTATTGACGAGAATACAAAGGCTCTCTACATTGAAACACTCGGCAATCCAAATGCTAACCTTATTGATATTGAGGCTCTCGCAAAGATTGCACACGCACACAATATTCCGCTTGTTGTTGACAGCACATTTGCAACCCCTTACCTTGTAAGACCGTTTGAGTACGGTGCAGACATCGTTGTTCATTCAGCTACAAAGTTCATCGGCGGTCACGGTACGGCAATCGGCGGTGTAATTATTGAGAGCGGTAAGTTTGACTGGGCTGCATCAGGTAAATTCCCACAGTTTGCAGAGCCAAACCCATCATACCACGGTGCTGTATTTACACAGGCTGCTCCGGGTGCTGCATTTGTAACATACATCAGAGCAATTCTTCTCCGTGACACAGGTGCTACAATCTCTCCGTTCCACGCATTCATTTTCTTGCAGGGTCTTGAAACACTTTCACTCCGTGTTGAGCGTCATGTAGAAAACACAAAGAAAGTTCTTGAATTCCTTGTAAATCACCCACAGGTTGAGAGCGTAAACCACCCATCACTTCCAAACTCACCGTATAAGGCACTTTATGATAAGTACTTCCCTAACGGTGGCGGTTCAATATTTACTTTTGAAATCAAGGGTACAGAAGAAGACGCTAAGAAGTTCATTGATAATCTCCAGGTATTCTCACTTCTTGCAAATGTAGCAGATGTTAAGTCACTTGCTATTCATCCCGCATCAACAACACACTCACAGCTTAACGAGCAGGAGCTTGCAGAGCAGGGCATTAAGCCAAATACAATTCGTCTTTCAATCGGTACAGAGCATATTGATGATATTCTCTTCGATTTACAGGAAGCATTTGAGGCTATTAAATAATCAAATCACATAATTCAAATATTTACGGACTGCATTTTGTGTGCAGTCCGTATTTTTTTATTACGGTTTAGTGCACAGTTTAAAGCAAATAATTTTAAAATTTAGGTCAAGCCTTTTTAAAGGCTTGCGGATTTGGGCAGCGCCCATAATATCTTCCGATATAACAATTTATCGGGCGCAAACAGCGTGGCAGTTTGCGTGCTTGCACTTAGTTTGGCAAAACAGTCGACAACTGTTATAAACAAAAACACTAAAAACATAGTCAACGCAATGCGTTGACTATGAAATGAAGTGTATTTTCTTTTGTCGCTCTCGCAAAGGCTTTCGCCTATTTGTTCAAGCCGCCAAACAGCAAGCTGTTTGGCTATCGTTAGATTGCATAAACGGAAAGTATTTGTGGGCTTTGCCCACACTCACGACCTTCGAAAAGGTCGACCAAACTTTTATAATTTCTTACAAAATACTCTGCTGCTCTGACTTTTGAAAAAATCAGCAAAACACAAAACCTGCGTTATACTCAACAACGCAGGTTTTGTTTATATATCGTAATTTTCAACTATTTGATTACTTTCAAGGCTCTTTTTCACATCAATAATACGCTGATTTCTGCTTCCTCTGAACTTAAGCATCAGGCTCTTTTCTTCAAGTATAAATCTGCCGTCTATAAGGTAGTCCGTCTGTTTGAGCAAATCCATCCATTCGGGATGTTTGTCTGCTCCCTCAAGCAGCTTTTCGTAAGTATAGCCCGTGTATGTAACTACATTATAGCCGTTTTCGTGTGCAAGTCTGCCAAGCTCTGCAAATGCCTCTGCCTGACAAAACGGTTCGCCGCCCGAAAAAGTAAGTCCCTGCAAGAGCGGAAGTGACTTTGCGACATTGATTATCTTCTCAACCTTGCCGTCAAAGCCGCCGTCAAAGTCCCACGTTTTTTCGTTGTGGCAGCCCTCGCAGTGATGCGGACAACCCTGGCAAAAAACTGTAAGTCTGAAACCCGGGCCGTCAACTATGCTGTTTTTTATAACACCTGAAAGTCTTATAATATCTTTACTCATAATTATGCTGTAATATCATCGGAAAAATCTTCCATACCGCAACATTCGGAAACAGAGTGCTTTACCCTATCCCTTACCTCGGCTGCCTTTGCATTGTTAAAACGCTCTGTTGTACCTACAAGGTAGCCTGTAATTCTGCGGATACGCTCAAATCCCTGACCGTTCTTAGTTTCTTTTCTGCCGCACTGCGGGCAATAATCACCGATAATACCTGTATGTCCGCAAACAGGGTCACGGTCAACGGGGTGGTTGATTGCACCGTAGCCGATTCCGCTCTCTTTCATACAACGGATAACAGCCTCAAATGCGTCAATATTCTGTGACGGGTCACCGTCAAGCTCAATATATGAGATGTGACCGCCGTTTGTAAGATTGTGATAAGGTGCTTCAATCTTAATTTTATCAAATGCGGAAATATTGTAATAAACAGGTACATGGAAAGAGTTTGTATAATACTCTCTGTCTGTAACACCCGGAATAATTCCGAAACGCTCTTTATCAATTCTTACAAATCTGCCCGACAAGCCCTCTGCAGGAGTACCGATAACACCGAAGTTAAGTTTGTACTTCTCGGTAGCCTCGTTCATCTTCTTTCTCATATAGCCGACAATTTCAAGACCGAGCTTTTGTGAAGTTTCGCTCTCGCCGTGATGTTTGCCTGTAAGAACCACAAGACACTCGGCAAGTCCGATAAATCCGATTGTGAGTGAGCCGTGCTTTAAAACATCTCTTACAGAATCGTTAGGAGTAAGCTTGTCGCTGTCAAGCCAAATACCCTGACCCATAAGGAAAGGATAGTTTCTGACAAGTTTCTGACACTGAATTTCAAAACGCTCAAGAAGCTGACCTACAACGAGATCGCACATTCTGTCAAGCTGTTCAAAGAAGAAGTCAATATTTTTATTTGAAAGAATTGCAAGTCTTGGAAGGTTAATTGAAGTAAAGCTAAGGTTTCCTCTGCCGTATGTAATCTCTCTGTCAGGATCGTAAACATTGCCCATAACTCTTGTACGGCAGCCCATATATGCAACCTCTGTTTCAGGATGACCGGGCTTGTAATATTGGAGATTGTACGGTGCGTCGATAAATGAGAAGTTAGGGAAAAGTCTTTTTGCGGAAACTCTCATTGAAAGTTTGTACAAATCGTAGTTCTTATCCTCCGGATTGTAGTTTATACCCTCTTTTACCTTGAAAATCTGAATTGGGAAAATAGGTGTTTCACCGTTGCCAAGACCTCTTTCCGTAGCGTAAAGGAGGTTCTTCATAACAAGTCTGCCCTCCGGAGAAGTATCTGTACCGTAGTTAAGTGAGCTGAACGGAATCTGTGCGCCTGCTCTTGAATGCATTGTGTTAAGGTTATGGATAAGTGCCTCCATAGCCTGGAAAGTAGCCTTATCTGTTTCAGCCTCGGCATGTTTAAACGCAAAACGCTGTATTTTCTCGGCAACTCTGTCTTCAAACTTTTCTTTAAGAAGTGCAAGCTCTTCCTTTTTATAATTAGGAGTCTGATTTTCGAGTGTCGGCCATTCGCCGCTTGCCTCCTCTGCCTTTTCGCAGATTTCTTTTACTGTAGCGTCAGGATCTTCGGCATCTGTCAAAAGTTCAATTGCTCTTTCAAGATTGATTCTGTAACGCTTTCTGTATGTTTTCTTAACGCCCGGAGCCATTGAGTAATCAAAGTTAGGCACACTCTGACCGCCGTGCTGGTCATTCTGGTTAGACTGAATTGCAATACATGCAAGTGCCGAATATGACGCAATGTCATTAGGTTCTCTCAAATAGCCGTGACCTGTTGAAAAACCGCCTTTAAAAAGGCTTACAAGGTCAATCTGACAACAAGTTGTGGTAAGTGTAAAGAAATCAAGATCATGAATATGAATATCACCGTCACGATGAGCCTTAGAATACTTAGGGTCGAGAATGTACATTTCATTGAACTGTTTTGCGCCCTCTGAACCGTACTTGAGCATTGTACCCATTGCAGTATCACCGTCAATGTTTGCGTTCTCACGCTTAACATCGTTATCTTTAGCTGATTTAAAAGTAAGGTCCTCATAAATCTTCATGAGCTTTGTGTTCATTTCACGCACTCTTGTACGCTCTGCACGGTAAAGTATATATTCCTTTGCAGTTCTTGCATGACCGTTTTCAATAAGCACCTTTTCAACAGCATCCTGTACCTGCTCAACTGTAGGAGCCTTATCTCCGCACTTTTTCTCAAGTAAATCTCTTACCTGTACCGAAAGTGCTTTTGCGGCATCATAATCGTTACCGCCGATTGCCTGTGCAGCCTTATAAATGGCTTGTGTTATTTTTTCTGTGTCAAAATTTGCTTCTCGTCCGTCACGCTTAATAATTTTTGTTATCATTTCTCTTCCTCCGTATTTATAACTCCTATATATATCTATATTTAGTGTTACTTTTATAATTTTCACTATATATTGTGGTATATGTATTGCCGAACACAAGTTTTATTCTATCATAAAGAGGCATTTAATTCAATCGTCAAACTGACAAAAACAGATTTTTTTATTTGTTTAATTTGAGCAATTTTTTTAGGATAATTACAAATTAGAATATTACAAAAATTTTCTATAATATGTGACCGTTTGTTTATATCGCCACAATATATTGTATATTGTTCTAATAATTAAACACTGACATAAAATCAAAACAAAAAGCAATCGGGCCGCTTTATCAAACAGCTTGATTGCTTTTATCAGTAAGTTTTGCGATTTAACGCACGGTTTTAGCCAAACCTTTATAATCGCGTAATAAAGTGTTTTGCTAAATCATAATTTAATATTTCCGCCACATTCAAGGCAGATTTTATCAATATGTATTATCGGGATAAGTTTTTCATCAATCTGCGATATTTTTTCTTTCACAGCATTTAACGCATCTGTTTCTTTTAATTTACATTCAGGCGGAACCACAAGGTCAAAAAGTACACGCTGATGCTCTTCTCCCTTTACAATTCTGAAATCGTGCAGGCTGAGTGCGCTGTCAATACTGTCAAGCGACTCGTTTATCTTTTCTTTTAATTCAATAGTATATTCATCGGAAACCGCAATCGGGTCCATATGAATAGTAACCACGCAATTATACTTTTCCTGTATTTTTCTTTCAAGTCTGTCGATTACATCGTGTGCCTTTAAAATATCGACATCGTAAGGAACTTCCGCATGGAAAGAAATTATACATCTTCCCGGACCGTAATCGTGAATGAGCAAATCATGAATACCCGTTATAAGTTCGGTAGAAAGCACAATTTCTCTGATTTCGTCTATAAATTCCGGGTCGGGAGTATTTCCGAGCAAAGGTGAAAGACTTTCCTTAAAAGTGCTTATACCCGTATAAAGAATAAATCCGGCTACGGCACAACCAAGCCAACCGTCGATATTCACGCCTGTTACGGCAGATATGCCCAAACCTATTAAAACTACCGAAGTAGCAATACAGTCGGTGAGAGAATCCATTGCCGTTGCCTTAAGAGCAGACGAAGAAATCTTTTTTGACATTGCCCTGTTGAAGAAAAACATCCACAGCTTTACACAGATTGAGCCGATAAGAATACATACCGACAACAAAGTAATTGCTGTGCTTTCTTCGGGATTAATAATTTTTTCAATTGACGATTTCAAAAGTTCCACACCCACAAGGATAATTGCACACGATATTCCCAAACCCGCCACATATTCATATCTGCCGTGACCGTAGGGATGTTCTTCATCGGCAGGTCTGTTGGCAAGTTTAAATCCCAAGAATGTTACAACCGAACTGCCTGCATCAGACAAGTTATTGAATGCGTCTGCAGTTACGGAAATTGATGCGGTGAGTATCCCCGACAGAAGCTTTGCACTGAACAAAATGAGGTTCAGTATTATTCCGACTACACCCGAAAAATTACCGCAAGCCGAACGCACCTGCGGATTTTTTATGTCATCATAATTTTTTATAAACTTTGAAAGCACTAAATCCAACAACTAAAAACACCACTTAACAAATAAACTACACCATATAATGGCATTAACAATAATTTAGCACAGCACATCAAAGTTAGTCAAGAGAAACAAATCCCATTGCAAAGAAATGCAACGGGATTTGATAAAATTATAAAGTTATTTTGCTTATTCAGCGTCAGCCTTAGCTTTTTCAATTATCTTTTGAGCAACATTTGCCGGAGCGTCTTCATATCTTGCAAAAGCAAATTCATAACTTCCTCTGCCCTGCGTAACCTGACGAAGATAGGTTGCGAAATTATCCATCTCTGCCATAGGAACTTCGCCCTCAACAATCTGCATACCGCTGTCCTCGGCAGGAGTCATACCGAGCACTCTGCCTCTGCGCTTGTTTACTTCACCCATTACATCACCCATATTTGAGTCGGGCAATGTAACCTTAAGAGAGCCGATCGGCTCAAGAAGTGTAGGAGATGCGTTTGGAATACCGTTTTTATATGCCATACTTGCGGCAGTTTTAAACGACATTTCCGAAGAGTCAACAGGATGATACGAACCGTCATAAAGTGTAGCTCTGATACCTACCATCGGATAACCTGCAAGCACACCTTTTTTAATGGAATCACGCAAACCCTTTTCTACTGCCGGGAAGAAGTTTTTAGGAACTGCGCCGCCGACAACTCTTTCTGCAAATTCAAGACCTTCGCTCTCGCAAGGCTCAAACTCAATCCAAACATCGCCGAACTGACCGTGACCGCCTGACTGCTTTTTATATCTGCCCTGTGCCGAAACTTTTTTCCTGATAGTTTCACGATATGCGATTTTCTGCTTTTTAAGAACCGCCTCTACATTGAATTTTGACTTTAACTTTGAAATTACAACATCAAGATGCTGCTCGCCCAAGCCTGAAATAAGCATTTCGTGTGTTTCGTGGTTTGTTACATATTTAATAGTAGGGTCTTCCTCGCTTAGCTTTGCAAGTCCCTGTGCTACCTTGTCTTCATCGCCCTTTGTGACAGGATAAATAGCCATTGTGTATGATGATACAGGATAATCAATACCCTCAAGCACTACTTTTCTGAGCGGTGAGCAAAGTGTGTCGCCTGTTTTTACAGACGCAAGTTTTGGAATAGCACCGATGTCGCCTGCACCTATATAATCGGTTTCAACCTGTTTTTTACCTCTTACGGTAAGAACCTTTCCTATTCTCTCCTGTGTGCCTGTTCTCATATTTACAAGCGGAGTATCGGCACTGACTTTTCCCGATACAACCTTAACATAAGAAAGTTTACCTACAAACGGGTCAACAACTGTTTTAAATACAACTGCGGCAGCCGCTGCGTTTTCGTTGACGCTGATTTCAACAGGTTCGCCGTCAACATCAACAGCAATTTCGTCACCTTTATCGGCAGCGGTAGGTGCAAGCCATACAAGACTGTTCAAAAGCTGGTCAAAAGCAAATGTATTGTGTGCGTCACCGCAGAATACAGGGCAAATTGTACCGTCTTTAACACCCTTACTTACGCCGAGTATAATTTCTTCCGGAGTAAATTCTTCACCCATAATAAACTTGTCGAGCAGCTCCTCGCTTGTTTCCGCAACAGCCTCTTTAATAGCCTCACGCAAGCCCTCAAGTCTGTCGCCCATATCAGGAAGCGGAGTCTGCACTACAGAACCGTCTGTATCATATTTATAAGCCTTATAATCAAATAGATTTACATATGTATTTGCCTGACCGTCAACAATGTACGGAACAACAACAGGACAAACAGTAGGGCCGAATGTAGCCTTTAAACTCTCAAATACACGGTAGAATCTGGCGCTTTCGTCACAAAGACCGTTTACGAAGAAAATCTTTGTAAGGCCTGCCTTGGTGGCAGCTTTAACAGCCTTTTCGGTACCGACATTTACACCGTCTTTGCCCGATACAACGATAAGCGCTGAATCGGCGGCACGCATACCCTCTGCTACACCGCCCTCAAAGTCGAACAAACCGGGAGTATCTATAATATTTATCTTGGTATTTTTCCATTCAATGGGAGCAACCGAGGTTAAAATTGAAGTCTGGCGCTTGATTTCCTCACTGTCATAATCAAGAACGGTATTACCGTCTGCAATATTACCAAGTCTTTCAGATGCCTTTGCAAGATATATCATACTCTCGGCAACAGATGTTTTACCGCATCCGCCGTGACCTGCAAGGGCAATGTTTAATATTTTTTTAGCATTGTACTGTTTCAAAAGAAACACTCCTTTCGGGATATATATTCAAATCTTAAGCGTTTTCGACAATTAGTAATCAACTTACTTGTCAATTATAGCATATTTGTATAAAACTTACAATAGAAATTTGACGATAAGCTAAAAAATTAACTCCTTGCCTAATAAGACAAGGAGTTAATTGTGCAAATTGCTTATTTTATAAAATTTAAATGTTTAAAACATAAAAATCCGAAAGGTTTTTTGTGCAATTACACCAATTCAATATTACTCAAGAACTGCGCCCTGTGCACCCGATGTTACAAGTTTTGCATAACGGGCAAGGTAGCCTGTTGTAATCTTTGGCTGACGAGGTTTCCATTCGGCTTTACGCTTAGCGAACTCTTCGTCAGAAATAAGTAAATTGATGGTATTTGCGTTGATGTCGATTTCAATTGTATCGCCCTCTTCAACAAGTGCGATAGGACCGCCGACTGCTGCCTCAGGTGAAATATGACCGATTGCAGCGCCTCTTGTAGCGCCTGAAAAACGGCCGTCTGTAATAAGAGCTACACAATGACCGAGGCCACTGCCCATAATAGCAGATGTAGGATTAAGCATTTCTCTCATGCCCGGACCACCCTTAGGACCTTCGTAACGGATAACAACAACATCACCAGGCTTAATATTGCCTGCGTGAATTGCCTCAATAGCGTCCTCCTCGCAGTCAAATACTCTTGCGCTGCCCTTGTGCTGTAACATTTCAGGAGCAACTGCACTTCTCTTAACTACGCAGCCGTCAGGAGCAAGGTTGCCCTTGAGAACAGCGATACCGCCTGTTGTGCTGTATGGATTTGTGATTGGACGAATAATATCTGTATCCTTAATCTCGCAGCCTTCAATGTTCTCGGCAACTGTCTTGCCTGTTGCAGTAATAAGGTCTGTATTAAGAAGATTGAGCTTTGTAAGCTCGTTCATTACGGCATAAACACCGCCTGCCTCGTTGAGGTCTTCCATATATGTATGACCTGCAGGAGCAAGGTGGCAAAGGTTAGGTGTCTTTGCGCTGATTTCATTTGCAATATCAAGGTTAAGTTTAACGCCTGCCTCTTTAGCGATAGCAGGAAGGTGAAGCATTGTATTTGTTGAACAACCGAGAGCCATATCAACTGTAAGAGCATTCATAAATGCCTTTTCTGTCATAATGTCGAGCGGACGGATATTCTTTTCGAGAAGTTCCATAACTTTCATACCTGCGTGTTTAGCAAGTTTGATTCTCTCTGAATAAACGGCAGGAATTGTACCGTTACCCTGCAAGCCCATACCGATAGCCTCTGTAAGGCAGTTCATACTGTTTGCTGTGTACATACCCGAACAAGAACCGCATGACGGGCAAGCCTTGTTCTCAAACTCGCAAAGTTCCTCTGCAGAAATTTTGTTTGCCGTGTAAGCGCCTACAGCCTCAAACATACTTGAAAGGCTTGTCTTTTTACCCTTTACATGACCTGCGAGCATTGGACCGCCGCTTACAAAAACGGTAGGAACATTAATTCTTGCGGCAGCCATTAAAAGACCCGGAACATTCTTATCACAGTTAGGAACCATAACAAGAGCGTCAAATGCATGAGCCTTTGCCATAGCCTCTGTTGAGTCGGCAATAAGTTCACGGGTAACAAGCGAATACTTCATACCCTCGTGACCCATAGCAATACCGTCACAAACAGCAATTGCAGGGAAAACAATAGGAACACCGCCTGCAAGAGCAACACCCTGCTTTACAGCGTCAACAATCTTGTCTATATTCATATGTCCCGGAACAATATCGTTCTTGGAGCTGACAATACCGATAAGAGGTTTTTTCATTTCTTCTTCAGTAAGACCGAGAGCGTTCAGAAGTGAGCGCTGCGGTGCGGCATTAACGCCAACCTTAATTACATCACTTTTCATTTTATTATCCTCACTTTATAATTGTTAATAAATCAATGCAAAACCGCACCGATTTACCTCTATAAGCTTTATTCTAAACAACAGGTGTGAAAACTGTTTAGTAATATAATCTTAGCACAATAAGTGTATAAAATCAAGTTAGTAAGTAACATTTCCTGTATTTTATAAAGGAACAGAGTAAGATAATTTAAAATCATAGATTAAAGTATTTTTCCTTTAATATGCATTTGCTTAATTTAAAATGCCTACCGATTCCGCTTTTCTTTTGCGTGAAAAGAAAAGCTCCAAAAGAAAGCACGCTTAAGGGAACAGGGCTTTCGATGCCCTTTTCCCTTAAGTATCCCATTTTCCCAAACGACCAAGGTCAGTGACCTTGGAACCTTAAGCTATTGTTTTCTTTCTAAAATTCACCTTTACCAACAGTTTTGTTCAATAACTTTATAACTAATCAAGCACCTGCTCCATACCGTATTTCTGAATTTTCAATCCGCATTTATCGTAAAACTTCTTGGCGGATTCGTTACATTCCCATACATTAAGGGTAAGATTATGACAGCCGTTTTTCTTGGCAACATCAAGTACATACTCATAAAGCCGTGTACCGATTTTTAGACCTCTTGAGTTTTCGGAAACACATAAATCATCAATATAAAGACTTGTGTAATTGCTTGATTTGGTGCAATGTCTTTGATAAACACAAAAGGCATATCCCAAAATTACTCCGTCATTGTCTGCAACATAAACAGGCTTTTCGTCATCCGCTAAAATTTCTTTTAATTCGTTTGTTGTATATTTTTTTGAACCCGGAATAAATAAATCAGGTCTTTTGTCCGAATGAACCTTATGCACCTGATAAAGCAATTCTTCAATCTGCGGAATATCCTTTTCTTCTGCTCTTCTTATATTCACAACTATCACTCCGGAAATTAATATTTTTGCAATAATCAACAAATTTATTATACTACTTCTTTCATAGGTGTGCAATAAATTTACCTTTTATTAAAATAATCATCTTTTGTCATTTCCATTTCGGAAACACTCCATATTTCACCGCAAAAGCAGTTTTCTTCCTTGTTTTCATTTTCAATTTCTTTAAATCCGACGGATTTATAACAATGATAAGCCGCAAGGTTATTATCAAAAACTCCGAGAGTAATTTTATTGACTTTCAATATTTCAAACGAATACTTCAGCGCAAGATTGAGCATTTCCTTTCCGTATCCCAATCCTCTTTTAGAATCGTCCGTAATTACAAATCCAAAGCGTAATATCGTTCGTTCTTTATCTGTAAATCTTAAAATAAGATGACCTGCGACAGTGTTGTTATCAATTAATGTCATAGGGTAAAAATTATCCTCATCAATGCAGTCGCCGTTATTATCACAGTATTTTCTGTTCATATCTTCGGCGGTAATCGGATATGTCTGCCACCTGTCTGAACACCACTTTCTGAAATCAACTTCGTCTTTGCTCCACTTCACAATAAATTTTGCGTCACATTTTTTGTACGGTCTTAGCCTTAGTTTTTTTAAATCAATTTTTGTCTGCATAGTTGCATCCTCCGCTAAAATAAATTTAACATTCAGACAAAAGAAAAAGCCCCAAGCCAAAAAGCTTAGGGCGAATAAAATCCGTGGTACCACCTAAATTCAGAAATACAGTTTCTGCACTTAAACAATGCGGGATAATCAAATTATCCGATATTGCCTCCCTTATAACGGTGGGAACTGCCGTTGAAGCCTACTGAAAATAACTTTGTTCGGTTCAAAGCTCAAAGGCTACCTTCCTTACTTCCGCCACGGGAATTTTCACCGACCATTCCCTCTCTGCAGAGTCAAAAAGTAAGTACTCCTCCTTATCAATGCTTTTGTCTAAATATTATCAGTATATTAACATTGCAAAAATAATATGTCAATACATTTTTTCAATTTTCGTAAAAATTCAGAATATCTTTGTAAATATCCGATTTATTTTTCTCGTTAAGAATTTCGTGACGATTGTTTTTATACAGTTTTTGGCTGATGTTTGCATAGCCGAGTTCTTTTAAGAAAACTATAAGTGCGTTAAATTTCTTTTTTGACTGAATAACAGGGTCATTTTCACCTGCTATTACAAAAATCGGTAATCTTTTATTATAAACTTCCCAATCATCCGAATCAAATGCGCTTAATTGCAGTTTAAACAGATTTATAAAACCGTTTGTGGTAAACACAAAACCGCAAAGCTCGTCCTCGTTATACGCTCTGACATTGTCTTTATTTTCCGTTATCCAAGAATTAGGTTCGGCATTCTTTTCGTTGTATCCGATAAAAGTTCCGTTGTTCAGCAATTTATTGGGCGCCTGCTCTTTGTAAAAAGGTTTTAAAATTTTTGAAAGAAAAAGCCCGAAACTTGCATTGCCGTTATGGGTAGGCGGGCCGCAAAGAACAATTTTGTCAATTTCCTTTTCATACTTTTTCATATAATTTCGTGCAACAAGTGTGCCCATACTGTGGCTGAAAATATATAACGGCAGATTCGGATAATTTTTCTTTATATATTTGGTTACAGCGTGCATATCATCTATAACGGCACTGATGTCCTCTGTATAAAAATTGCCGAATTCTCCCTCGTTTATCACACTTGCGCCGTGACCTCTGTGGTCGTGAATAACGCATACATAGCCGTTATCATTAAGGTAATTCATAAATTCAAAATATCGTTCTTTATGCTCGCACATTCCGTGTGAAAACTGAACTATAGCCTTTGGCTGTGTTTTCGTTTCTGAAACAGCAACTTCGAGCATTAAATTGTCAAACGGAGATTTTATTTTTTCAATTCTCATTTACAAATCCCTTTCCGCATAGATAAATTTTACATAGTATAAACCTCTTGACAGCAAAAATCAAGAGGTTTATGGGAAAATTTTTATTATTTAGAACACGAATATACAAAAGATTATATTTGTTTATTTATATATCATTTTCAAAAAGATTGCTGTGTTTTTTGAAAAATTCATAGTAAATCTTTGTATTTTCAAGTTCCCACCAATCTTTTACTTCAACCGGGTTTGAGTCGAGGTCATAAATCTTTGCATTGTCCATAGCAAGCAAAAACGGCGAGTGTGTGGCAATTATCAATTGACAGCCGCAATATCGGGTCAGTTCTTCAAGCATTTTTACAAGTTTTAACTGCATTTTTGCCGACATACTGTTTTCGGGTTCGTCAAGGCAATACAACTTGTCATTTTTCAGCTTTGTTTTAAAGTATTTCAGAGCAGTTTCTCCGTTGCTGAAAAGTTCGGTTTCCTTGCCCGCAGTTTTTTCAATAAACTTTCTGCGTGACATAACCTGCATTTTAAACTGCTCGTAATCGTCCATTCCGCTGAACCTTATACTTTTGCCATACTTTAAAGCACCGTACTCATCACGGGCAATGTCCTTTTTCTCGGAAATTTCGTCATTATTTGTACGAATAGTGAGCATATAATCAAAAATATCATCGCTTGTTATAATACGACTGCCGTCAGGTATTTTGTGCTTGAACCCCTCATCATCGTAGCCGAGAGAATACTCACAATTTTTTACATATTCATCAAATAATTCGCTTGAATTAAACGGAGCGATGCGGTTTAGCTCAAGTTTTTGAGCAATAAGATTTAAAAGTGTGCTTTTTCCCGAACCGTTGCCGCCGTAAAAAATTGTTACATTTTTAAATGAAATCTCATAAAGTTCACGATTTCCGAACATTCTGCACGGGTATGTGTTATCTATATAACCGTAAATGCCGCCGTTGCGTTCACATTGATTTTGAATCATCGGTTCTTCAAAATCAATCGGTAATGTAAAAGTATCTAAATACATCAAAGATCACCTGCCGTTCGTAATTTATATGTTTTAATAATAACATATAAGGTATACAAAAAACAGTACTGTGCAAAAATTTTCTTTCAAATACAAACAGCTTCTTGAGAAATACATAATACATATCTCAAAAAGCTGTTTTTTAGTAAAATTATTAACTTAATTCATTTCCGTCGGAATCAAGAAAAACATACTGTGACGGAATTGACGGATAATAAAACACATAAGGAACTTCTTTTACTTTTTCTTCATAAATACCGTTTCCCCCTGTAATTTTAACCGACGCACAATCGGAATTATTTACTACAAATGAATATCCGCCGTTCCAATTAAGGGTTGCGATATTATCCGTTTCGCCATCCATAGGTTTATAAGTTCTGACAAACGAATATTTATCGTCACCTTTTACTTCTACTTCCATCGGGAGATAATAATGTGCCTGATATTCATTGCCTGAAATAAACCAAGCCAAAGCCTTATTATCGGCAACACTCATTCCAGCATATTGTATATCCGTTGTTTCAAAATCCGAAACAGGCATTTCCTTTCGGACTTTTTCTGTAAGTTCATCTGTTCCGTTATATATCTTTGTACAGCCCGTAAGACTTACGCAAAACAAAACCGTTAAAATCAAAACCGGTTTCCGATATTTTTTGTTTTTCATACAATATGTACTCATTTCCATATCCCCATTCATATAATTGGAATTTATTAAACTATTTTCATATATAAAAGAGGATACGGATTTCCCTCTTCATCATAATAGGTTCTTTTATATGTTACAAATTCCATATGTTTATAAAATCCTACCGCCTGCGGATTTTGTTCATTGGCGGTAACTTCTTTTATACCGAATTTTTCAATACCGTATTTCAAAAGTTGCTTGCCAATACCTTTTCCTCTTTCCGCCGAACAAATAAACAACATTTCAAGCCTATTGTTTTCAGTCCCCATAAATGCGATAATTTTATTAAATTCATTTTCGGCAATAATTAAATGCTCAACCTTACTCAAAGCCTGCGGAACATATTTTTTAATTTGCTTTTACCTCTGTATCAGATAAAAAATGATGCATAACTCGAACAGAGTTTTCCAAAACATTTAACAGATTTTCCGATAACTACGGTGTTCTTTCAGCCGCTTCATATATCTTCATATCAATACCCTTATTTAATTTATTGTTTTTTATATTATAACATTTGATATGTTAAAGTCAATTCAAATAAAAAGCCCTTTGAGAAAAGATTTCTCCTCGCTCAAAGGGCAAGTTGGCAAACTGGAATTTTCACATTATCTATTACAATGTAAATAATGCTTTTTCGTAGTCCTTAACATAATACTTAATATTGGTTTTACCTTTTTGGATTACGATATGTCCCTCTTTTTCAAGCATCTCCTTTTGTGCCTCAACGCCTCCTGGATACTTTGCATTTAATTCCCCTTTTGCTTTTAATGTTCTCCAATAAGGGGTTTTATCTTCTGCACGCTGATAACTCGCCCATGCAACTATCGAAACAAAAATTCCAGCTGTAATTGGCTCTGTAAAATCAGCACCATTTTGTTTAGCAAATAATTCCCTTATTGTACCTACTGTAAGTAATTTTCCACAAGGCACAAGTCGCATTACTTTGTCGTAGTCAATAGGTGGGGCAAAATACATTTTATCTCCACCATATTTTTCGATGCTCTTTTCATCTGTTATGATTTGAACTTTTGGCATATCCTTGTTATCCATAAGCATAGCATTAAAATCTTTTTTATCTTCATTTGCCATAATGTATCACCTCCAAACCAATCATATCTTAATAAACGAAACCATACAATGAGACAGTTTTAAAAATCCTTACGTAACTTCAAATTTTCATGTGTTCGACAAACTGGAATCTGTCGTATTAGAGATACCAAACCAATCCATTTTCTGTTGCCTGAATCATTGCCCCCTTCGGTACCTTTCGCAATATGATTAAAACATCCATATAATCGGGTGCTGGAGAAATTAGTCCCATAAACGAAGGAACTACACATATTGTCATCAACCACTTCATTGAAATCGGGCAGACCACGAAAACAGCAAGAAAGATTATCCCCGGAATCAAAGGTGCCAATGACATCATTATATATCGTCCTCTGCTAAGTGCTGCTGAGGATGCAGCATATGCTCTCAACTGTTTTAGAGATACTCCTATATAAACTTTTGCCCCCTTTGGATAACTTATAGCATGAAGAAATTCATGTAACGGCATCGCAACAAAAAAGCCAATAATAAATGACAGCGGCATAAACCATAAATTAAATATAAATTCGTCTGATTGCGCCTTTTTTGTAAAAATTGCAACAAAGCATACAATACAAGGGATAATCATGTATGGAATTGATGCTTTAATTATGTCATCTGGTCTGTCAATTAGAACTGCATTTTCAGGAATGATTTTTTCTTCAATCTCTCTGTCCCACGGCTGCTTACCGTCCCAAACGTTTTCCCAGTTTTTATTGCCATCCCATATTATCTGCGCCATTTTAATATCCTCCACAAATTCCGATTTTCTTAATTCTACAAACTTTAATTTTACTTAGTAACTATGACTTTTCCTTCCGAATCCAGAAGAGGTGTAATACTGGCTCCATATCCGGACTTCCAACAAAGGTAATTAACTCCCGTCTCCTTATCTACAAGAATTTGACGGACCCCTGTATCCTTAAGCTGGCTTCCGTCTCTAAATATAATTTCAAATCTTTCTTCTTTCTGTGCCATGTTTCTTTCTCCTTTTTTCAAGCGTTAAATTTCGATTTATATTTCTATTCATTTTAAAAAATGGGCAATCCCGATTGGAATTGCCCACTCGTTATACTATGTATCTTAACATAATATTTTATATTTCACAATCCCTTTGAGAAAAGGCTTTCTCCTCTCTCAAAGGGCAAGTTGACAAACTTGAATTTATCTTTTCTTATATGTCACCACAACTCCAACCACCGAAGTCAAAAAAACAATCGGTGCGAGTCTTACAAACAAGAATTCAAACCCATGCAGTATTGTTCCTGCCACTGCCAACTCAGGATCATTGTAATTCCAATTCAAATAAAAACTATTCGTAGATGCAAGTGCGATAAATATTACCACTATAACCGCACACAATGAAATAAGAATCCATCGAATCGTTTTTACCTTTGTTATACTTCTTTTTGCAAGTTGCAAATTAATAACTTCTAATTCTTCAGAAAGAATCTTTAAATCATCGGTAGTCGGTTCTGCTACAGGTTCTCCAAGTAATTCACTTACAGTAGTATCCAGTTCATTCGCCAAAATAATCAGCATACTGGAATCTGGAACTGACAAACCATTCTCCAATTTTGATACTGTCTGTCTTACTACGTTCAGTTTAATTGCCAGTTCTTCTTGCGACAGCCCTTTTGACTTTCTAATTCTTTTGATATTTTCATTTAGCATAATCTCTGCCTCCTTGTTTTTGATAGCTCAATTCTATATTCAATAGAGCCGTTGCCACAAGCAATACATATTAACATCCGCTTATTTATGGGCTTTTCGCAGACAAATTCAAAGTTTACTTCCCTATTTCTATTATTTAGTAAAATTCAATAATTCTTGAACCTTTTCTCGATATTCTTGGTTGTGATCTAACCATATTTCTGTATGTTCACTATCAGTTACCGTCCAAATCATTTTAATTTCTTCATTTTGTATTGAATCATATATTTCTTGTCCCATAAACTGTGGGGTTAATGTATCCGCTTCACTGTTTATTACCAAAACCGGAATTTCAATATCTGCAATTTTGTCACATACATTTGCATCATCATAACTAAATCCCAATTCCATTTTGTTGATAATGTTGCCACAGAATGTCATGTAAGATATAGGCAATCCAATATCCATCTTTCTCATTTCTTCTTCTACCATCCATTTCATATCACTAACCGGACAATCTAGAATCAGAAAATCCACTTTGTTTTCAACATCCTTATCTCCCATTGCTAATCCTGCAGTTGCTCCACCAAACGATGTACCCCATATTCCTATCACTTGCTCCGGTGCATGGCTATAGACATAATCAATGTAATCAATCAAATCATATTTTTCCCAGTATCCAAATGTAGTATATTGAGCTGTATTT
>ENA-OOYR01000471-OOYR01000471.1-human-gut-metagenome-genome-assembly--contig:-NODE-471-length-26989-cov-2.718052_pt1 | contig 26989 bp, 27 predicted proteins | sample MGYA00241701_ERZ501374 | MGnify/ENA primary metagenome ERZ501374 (study PRJEB25962, sample SAMEA2042655) | human gut metagenome | biome: human gut; feature: human-associated habitat; material: faeces...
GCCTTATAAAATGAACGCCCAAAGGCTTTGCACGGACGCAAAGCCCACAGAGCGTTCATAAACGTGCAAAGGATGCACGATGGCGGTCGCACGAAGTCGTTATGTAAGGATGCATAAAGACAGCCACACAAAGTCGTTATGCAAGGATGCATAAAGACAGCCACACAGAGCCGTTGCACGATGCAACGGCACAAATGGCTGTCATTGCACAGATGCAACGGCACAAATGGCTGTCGATGCACAGATGTGGCAACCCAAACGGCGGACGAGGCACGGATGCTTACAAGCAACAACTTATACAATTATTAATGCAAAGTGTTGACAAATTACAACAATATATTGCAAAATCCGTTTAAATTTGTTATACTATACCAAAAGGACCAAAAGACTAAAAAACCGAAAGAGCCGAAGGACCGATAACATCATAAGCAATCGGGCTGTCGGTTTTAAGGGGAGGGCATATATGAGCGTGAAATACATACTGTATAATCCTTTATCGTGCAACGGGAAGGGAACAGAGCTTGCACAAAAGCTGACGGAAATATACAAGGACGATGAACTGAAATATTGCAATATGACACAGATAAGCGGATACGGCACATTTTTTGACAGTATTTCGCCCGAAAGCGATATTGTGCTGTGCGGCGGTGACGGTACACTTAACCGTTTTATAAATGACAGCGACGGGTATCCTTATGAAAATCCGCTGTATTATTACGGTACGGGAAGCGGAAATGATTTTTTGCGTGATCTCGGCAAGGAGCAGGGCTGTGAGCCTGTAAGGATAAATGAATATGTCAGAAATCTGCCTATTGTAACGGTAAACGGCAAAAGCTCACGGTTTATCAATGCTATAGGCTACGGAATTGACGGATATTGCTGTGAAACGGGCGATGAGCTGAGAGAAAAATCCGACAAGCCCATAAATTATACATCTATTGCGGTTAAAGGTCTGCTGTTTCATTTCAGACCGGCGAATGCGGTTATAAACGTTGACGGCAGGGAGTACAGCTATAAGAAGGTATGGCTTGCACCGACAATGAACGGCAGGTTTTACGGCGGCGGTATGATGACCGCTCCGCAACAGGACAGAAACAATCCCGAGGGGAAGCTGTCGGTTGTTGTGATGCACGGCAGTGGAAAGCTGAAAACGCTTATGGTGTTCCCTTCAATCTTCAAGGGGGAGCATATCAGCCATACCGAGATGGTAGAGGTACTGACCGGAAAGGAAATCACAGTGCGGTTTGATTCGCCTGCCGCATTGCAGATAGACGGTGAAACGGTAAAGAATGTCATCGAATATTCGGTGAAGGCGTATGACAGGGAGAACGGCGACCGGCGGTATACAGACGGAGAAAAGGAAAAAGAAAGCGAAACGGTTTGAATAAGTGCATAGGCAGGAGATGTCGGGGTGGGGCGTGTTTGAGAGTAGAGTTGCTGCTGTGCCTTACAATTTAAGATTTTTGCCCATCTATCGGTCACTTTGAAAAAAGGTAAAAGTCTGTCACTTCTGAATGATTTTTTGAAACAACCCAAAGATGGCATAAGATTCAAAAAAGTTTCTGGAAATAATTTGAATGCTCTTAAATAAATGCCATTTATCGTCTGTAGACTTATAATCTTCCACAGTGTATTATGTTAATAGTAGCTGAAAGGAAGTGGTCGTATGGATATTAAAAAAACTTTTGGTATGAATCTCAAAAAATATCGTAGAGAATTAGGATGCTCGCAAGAACGATTTGCCGAATTATGCGGCTTACATCGAACCTATATTAGTGATATTGAGTGTTTTCAACGAAACGTTTCGCTTGAAAATATACAAAGGATAGCCGATGCTCTCGGTGTTGAAGCCTATGTTCTGCTGATAGAAGTTGGTGAAAAAGATGCCTAATAATGCCGAGCTTGGAATTACAATTCAAAAATTAATCTGTGATAAGTATAATCTGCAACCTCATCAGAATGCAGTAAAGCAGTTTGATGCCAACTATAACCGAGAATATAAAGACGATGCAGACATTGTAATTGATCGGTTATTTGAAGAAATTAACCTTAAGCCTATCGATTGCCTAACCTATGCTCCTTCGATGAAAACCGGAGAAACCCTTTCTCCTCATAATTTTAGCCTATCAAATGGGCAGACTCTATCAATCCGCACAAACCTTAAAGGAGACAAGGTTGCCCCGCGTGTTGTTGGTCAGGCAGGTATAGACACTTTCAACGAGCATTTCTCTGATATTGCTGGTTTTGAAATAATCAATAAAGAAGAAATCAAAGAGGTTGTCTTTAATAGCATACACCTTATGCTACCAGTATTTATAGACTATCTCTTTGCCTCGGATTATACTGTATGGATCTTTTCTGTCGAAAAAGGATTCGATTATGTAATTTTTGACAAAACATATATTGTTAACATCGATTTGGACAGAGCGTGCTTTTCATTCACCCGGGATTTGTCTACATGGAAAGAAAGTACAACGCTGAAGTATAAAGGAAAATCTCTTGCTGAAATACAAATACACAGGAATAGGACATTCAAGTTTAGGTTCATTATGAGCGCCCTGTCTGATTTGCTTGTTGAGCAGAGATTCACCACTGAAACCTTCGGCATCACCGCAGAAAAGGTGATTTGCGACCTTTTTTCCATCCCCACCCCAAAAGAGTACTCGGGCAGATATTCTATTCCTTTATCGAACGAAATCAAACCTGTAATCAAGGAGGCGTTCAAGCATTTGCCGAAAGTCATAAAAAGCACGGGGGTTGAAAGCGGTACTCGAGGTAAAAACAGCAAAAGTTCTTACGACTTCCTTCTGGAAGGGGCAAGAACTCTTTCACTGAAAACAAATACCGGGAAGATGATATGTCCTCCCGAAGTAGGACAGCCAGGAGCTGAAACTTGTTACCAGTATTTCAAGGATTTCATTGAGGGCAATGAGGTCACTGCAGATTTGTTTAAGAAAATGGTATTTAACCACATAGCAGAAATAATGCCCGTATACACCGCACATCTTTTTGATTCTGATTATTTGCTGTGGATCTTTAAACGCCGAGATCAGTACTATTTCAAAATATTTGATTCTGATTTTGCCAAGAACGTTAGATGGAATCCGCATTTATTCAGCTTTACTAAGCAAGATATGGAAACATGGAACGAAAGTAATACCGTTAAATATAATGGCGTTTCAATTGGTGAGTTCCAGGTGCACAAAAACAGATCTTGCTACAAATTCAGGTTCAATATGGAAAACTTTGAGGCTTTGATTAGGCAAAACGCCTTTGGAAAGTGAGGAAAACGAAGTGAATAAAGCGAGACTATTCGTGGTTGATGAAGAAACACTACAGGAAACGGTGAATAGCAACATTGTTTCAATTTTTACTCCTGATCTAAACGGCGGACAGTGGCTCAAGACCATTGCTGACATTATGGCCGATATGCTACAGGTCGAAATTGGTGACTACATCTTTTTATGGGAAAGAAAAAGTGCCTCGCAAAAGAATCGCATTCATGGGGTTTATCGGGCAATATCAAAACCGTATTACGAAATGTCTATTGCCACAGATCAATACCCCTTCAAAATTCATATTGAGCCAGCATATGATTTTAAGAATCCTCTGGATGAATATGATTTGTTGAATTGCCCGTATATTAAGACACCACTATGGACCATAATTGGGAAAAAGGTTGCTGGTAAATCACGCGGTACGACTCCATTGTCTCAGGATGAGGCTTCGAAATTGATTACTCTGCTAATTGGTAAAAATCCGAATTATGTGTACCATCCGTACAATCCGGCGAATGTTAACGATGTCATAAATCCTTTGAGAATCGATTATGGTATCACTGGTGATAACATACAGAACCCTACGCTAAACACTATAAATCCCAATCATTTGTGCTTTTTTAATGATGATCATAGCATTAAATATGAAAAAATACTTGAAACAATATTTAACCAGGAAATGTCATCACGCAATCGTGGTTTTTTCTCTCAAATCGGTATAGATGTCGATAAGGTAATATGGTTTTGCAATTACCTTCCGTATAGTATCGAACAATCCGAGATGGATTATCTTATAATTGAATCAGAGGATGGAAATAATTTAAGCAAGATATTTCTAATTGAGTTTATGAAAAATCGAATAGATAAACCTCATATTTACAGATGTCTTTTGTATAGCAAATGGGTCAACGAAACGTTAGCGCTTGGAGAGCCAATTGCTCAGCCAATCATCATCTGTCCAGATAGTTATGATTTCATTGTAGAAGAACGCACACCTGCGCGACAAGAAAAAACAAGAAAGATGCAAAAGTATATTTCTGATACCATTGCATCATTCTCAACAAAAGAATTGCAAGTTTACACATACAATTTTTCAGGTGGTCATCCTTCATTTAGCAAAAAAAGATAAATAAACTCAAAAAGGAGTCACTCCCTATTATTTTTTATCTGATCAATACCTTTCATAACAGCTATTCCAATAGCCTTCCCGAGTAAGGCAGGAACAGCATTTCCGATTTGGACAAGTTGCCATTTTTTTGAACCCATAAAAATGAAGTCATCCGGGAAAGACTGTAAAGCGGCAAGTTCTCTGGGAGTGAGAACTCGCGGGAGTTTTGGATGTATATTTACTCCGCCGTGGTTTTCTTTTACGGTGCAAGACGGTTTATTCCAAGGTGATTTTTTCCAAGCGTCAGAATAATTTCCGTACAGACTTTGTCCTTCCGGAAGTGCCATTATTGCCTCAATCATTTTCGGCGAATGTTTAGTAAAGATATGGTTGATTTGCTTGTTCTCAGGAATAGACATAAATCTTTTAATGCCTTCTCCAAGAGTAACATAGTTATCTGGAGAAAAGATGGGCTGCGGATGATAATTGGGTAGACCGTGACGATTGCCTATAAAAATGACTCTCCGACGTATCTGCGGGACGCCGTAATCAGCACTGTTCAGAACCGTAACGTTTATATCATAGCCAGCTTCCTTATAGTCGTTAATTATTTTGGCTTCGACCTTTCCATTCAGCATTGATCTCAGTCCCTCGACATTTTCCATCACAACATAATCGGGATGAATGTATTTAACAATCTCAAGCATTTCAAGGTATAAACTATTTCGAGGGTCGGTAACGACACGATTACCAGCTAGACTGAATCCTTGGCAAGGGAATCCCCCGACAATCAAATGGATGTGCTTGTTAGAAACAGAATTATATAGTTCTTGCTTTACTGCCGGTTCCTTGATATCTCTGGCCTGAACGTTTTTGTCGAAACCTTTCTGCTCAGAAAAATTATATTTGTATGTCTCAACCGCTTCAGGCATTATCTCAACAGATGCAACAGGCGTGAATCCCGCCATTGTCAAGCCACAGCTCAAACCGCCCGCTCCGGAGAAAAGGTCGATAAAATTGTAACCGTTGCGATATTTAAGATTTGACCAGCCATCATAAGTCCACTTATCAGAAATATCTATCCAATTAACTTTATCAGTATTTTGTGCTTCAACGATTGTCTCACTAAAAATGTTCTCCAATTCAGAAACACTATCAGATATTAACCATCTTTCATAGTCTTCCTTGCTTATACGATAACAATTGCTGATTTTTTCGGCTTTAAGTTTTCCTGCCGCTATATGTCTGCGTATAGTTTTTTGACTTTGTCCTGACATCATTGCAACATCTGCAATAGAGTATATTTCCATTTTAATCCTCCCAATATCACTGGCTGTATGTCTATTATACATGTAATTTGTCCAGTTGTCAAGTGAAAGGTGAAAATATATAGAGAACTCTTATCTCGTCTGGTGTAAGAGAAGGAATATTTGTTTGTTGAGATTGTCGTATGCGTAACATTTGGAAGTTTTTGGTTTGATGGCGATACATATAATGATATAAAATTAGATATAATTGAGAAATAATACGTCTTTGACGGATGCCTATTTTGCTTGTATGCCGGGATAAAACGGTAAACAAAAAACCGCTTGATTTTGACAATCAAGCGGTTTTTAACTGGCAAAGAACCGTAATTTTGATAGAAACCGTGTAAGGGGGTGCAACTTCGGTTCGGAGGGGGGTGCAGTTCTCAATTTAGGGGGGTGCAACCACGGCTTTAGGGGGTGCATTACTCTACCCATGGGGACAGCAATAAACCGCAGGCGTTGAAACCTGCGGTCTTTTCATTTTTCTTGGGACTCACGCCTCGATTTCTGTGCCGCCCTGGAATTTGAAGGTCATTCGTCCGTCGGCGTGGACGGTCACTGTGTCAATGACGGTCAGCCAGAGCTTATCGTCGAAATTGGTGAGGGCATCCAGTTCCTGCACCTCGAACATAAATGCTCCAATGGCTTCCGCCTGGGCTTCCCGTGCAACCTTTGTGGCGCGAAGTTGCTCAAGCTGTGCCTTGGCTTTTTCGTACCGCTCCACAAATCCATTGTACCGGGCGGCGTATTCATTCTGGTTCTGCGCCGTCTGCGAATTCTCTGCGATGCAGCGTTTTGTCAGCTCGGCTACCACATCGATCTCCTCAAGCAGGCTCTCGATCTCTGCATCAATGCCCGTGCAGTCTGTCAGCGTGGTTTGCATCAGACGGCAGTCCTCAAGGATGTTGTCCTTGCTGTCGATAATGGCGTTGATAGCAGCAACAAACCGTGCTTTGATGGTTTCCTCGTCCAGATGCGGCGTTTCGCATTTGTGCTCACCCTTAAATTTGCCGTTGCATTGCCAGATGACCCTGCGGTATTTTGAGGTTGAGTTCCAGACTTTTGAGCCAAAGTAGGAACCGCAGCCCCCGCAGACGATGCGGGAGGAGAAAATGCTCTTTCCGCTGTACTGGCGGCTTATTCGCTTGCGCCGAGCAAGTTCCGTCTGAACTTTGTCGAACTCTTCCGGCGTAATGATTGGCTCATGGCTGTGTTCCACATAATACTGCGGCACCTCGCCCTCGTTAACCTTCCTCTTTTTCGTGAGGAAATCGACTGTAAAGCATTTTTGCAGGAGTGCAGCGCCCTTGTACTTCTCATTTTGGAGGATGCTTTCCACTGTACTGGTCTGCCAGCGTTGTTTTCCCGATGGAGTCGGAATTCCATCCGCTGTCAGCTCCTTTGCAATAGCTCCCGGCGTCAGCCCCTCCATGAATCGAGTATAGATTCGGCGGACAATGACCGCCTCCTCCGGTACAACTTCTGGAAAGCCGTCCGCTCCTTTGCGGTAACCGAGGAACTGCTTATATGGCAGGTTGACCTTCCCGTCGGCGAAGCGTTTTCTCTGCCCCCAGGTTACATTCTCCGAAATGGAGCGGCTTTCTTCCTGCGCCAAGCTCGACATGATGGTGAGCAGCAGTTCACCCTTGCCGTCGAAGGTGTAAATGTTCTCCTTTTCAAAGTAGACCTGGACGCCTTTCTCTTTGAGTTTGCGGATGGTGACGAGGCTATCCACGGTGTTTCGAGCGAATCGGCTGACGGACTTTGTAACGATGAGGTCGATTTTTCCCGCCAAGGCATCCTCGATCATCTCATTGAAACCCGCACGGTGCTTGGTATTCGTGCCGGAAATCCCCTCATCTGTATAGACCTTTACGAATGTCCATTCCGGGTTTCTCTGAATGTACTGCGTGTAGTAGTCGATTTGAGCTTCGTAGCTGGTGAACTGCTCATCGCTGTCCGTGGAAACACGGGCGTAAGCAGCAACTCGCAGTTTGTAAAGCGGCGTGTCAGTTAGGTGGGTCATGGGGTTGATGGACGGTGGTATCACCGTAACCGTCCGAACCGCAGTGTTCATGATTTTTGCCTCCTTCTTGCCAGTGACTGCTGTCGTGCCTTTTCTTTCATTTCCGGCGTCCAGCTTTCAGCTCGTGAACGGTCTGTCCAGGTGCGTGTGACCACTGAGCCGTCTGAAAAGTGAAAGTGCAGGGTGTTGCCGTCATCGGCAATGATTTTTTTGACGCTGAAAGGGTCATCCGTGACCTGTCGCACCAGCTCGTCAAGGGTGGCCTCCGGTATCTGCTTGGAAGCGCAGTGCTTTTTCCCTTTGGTGTTGAGCGTGGCACAGATCCAAACCACCCGTGCTGCCGTTGTTTTCCTGCGGAAGTTCTTCCCGCATTTTGCACACTGAATGCGACCAGTGTAAAAGAAAGACGGCTGTGCGGGCGGCTTCGATTTGTGCTGCTCAGCTCGCCGTTCAATTTCTGTCTGCACTGCCTTCCACTCTTCCAAAGGGATAATGGCTTCATGGGTTCTTTCCGCATGGTACATTGTTTTCTGCCCGTTGTTGGGAACCGTTTTCTTCGTGATGTAGCTTTCACAGTAAAATCGCTGAAGGAGCAGATTGCCCGTGTAGGCGTAGTTCCGTAGGATCTTTGCAATCGTCTGCGGATGCCATTCTTCACCGTATCTGGTGGGTTGAATGCCCTCGTCATTCAGCTTTGCAGCGATGCGGTTTCGACCCATGCCGTCGAGAAATTCTCGATAAATGCGGCGAACCAGCTCCGCCTCCTCCGGAATGATGTAGTATTTGCCATCCTGCATTCGGTATCCGAGCATTCGCCCGTTCCAGGGGATTCCTGCTTCAAAGTTCCGTTTGACACGCCACTTCTGGTTTTCGCTGACGGAGCGGCTTTCCTCCTGGGCATACGATGCCAGGATGGTCAGCATCAACTCACCGTCAGCGCTCATGGTGTGGATGTTCTGTTCTTCGAAGAACACATCAACGCCCAGGCTTTTCAGCTCTCGGACGGTTTCCAAAAGAGTGACGGTGTTTCTGGCAAAGCGGGAAATGCTCTTTGTAATGACCATATCGATTTTCCCGGCACGGCAGTCTGTCAGCATCTGCTGAAAGCCGTCCCGGTCGCTCTTGGTTCCGGTCAGGGCTTCGTCGCTGTAAACGCCGCAGTAGACCCAGCCGCTATGGGACTGGATCATTTCGCTGTAATGACTGACCTGGGCAGAAAGCGAATGGAGCATCGCATCCTTGCCGGAGGAAACACGGGTGTAGGCGCATACTTTCAAAAACTGCGGCTGCATGATTTTCGGGAAATCGACCCGTTTTATAATTCTATCCATCGGTTCACCTCCTTAGGTGTGTTACATATTACCTCTGAATGCCCCAGTTATCCAGCGATTTCAGCGGAATATACTACACGAAGATATGCCATATTTATTGGCGATGATCGTATCAATTTTAGCGTACTCTTTGGCTGAGATCAGCCCCTTGGAACGCATACTCCGGGCGAGTGCCATCGCCAACTGGTAGGCAAACAGACGCTTATCGTAATCACTCATGGTCGGCCTCCTTCCTGCGGAATTTCAAATAGCAGTCACGGGAGCAGAACACCCGATGGCTGTTGCCATAGCTTTCAAACTGCTTCCCGCAATGTCGGCAAGTGAGTGTGTAGTACGCTTTTCGCTGCACTCTTTCGGGATGTGCGTTCCACCACGCCATTCGGCAGGCATCGGAGCAGAACATCCTTTTCCGTTTATGCGGTGTCTGCTCAAGCGGAGTCAGGCAGTTTCGGCACAGGGCATTTGAGTCCGGCATCTCTTTGATCTGCACAGGATGTCTGGCGCAAAAGGACTTTACAGTGTTTAGCGGTAGCCCTGTTATAGCGGATATTTTCTTATACCCGTAGCCCTGGTGTTGGAGTTCCACAATTCGTGAGCGTTCCGTGTCTGTCATAGTGATTGATACCTCATTCCTGAGAAATAGCGTTTCTCGCTATACCCAGAGAAAAGGCACTTTTGTCAGGGTAAAATGGGCAAAAAAAATAACGCCCTCCACGGAAAAATCCGCAGAGGGCGTGTGATAGGTTCGATTTACTTATTCGGAATCTTCAGCTTCATGCCGCTGTAGATGACATTGCTTTTCAGCCCGTTCAGGCTGACGATTTCCTTATAGCGGCTGCCGTTGCCGAGATACTTCTTGGCGATTGCCCAGAGGGTGTCACCATGCACCACGGTGTGGATGCGGTAATCCTCGGAGGGTTTCGTGCCTGCCAAGGCAAGCGCAGAGGTCTTGACCGGCGACATGATGGCGTATCTGCCGGACTCGTCCTTATTGATGACCGCACGGTCACCGCTGACCTCTACCACATACCAGCGGAGCTTCTTCACCCAGCCGGGGATGGATTTGCCGCCATAGTAGGTGCTGCCTGTGATGGTCACGAGGTCGCCAACCTTGATAGGCCCAGTGGGCTTGACTGGGTCGGCAGGCTTCACCTCACTGCCGAGCGCTGCCGTGACCTTGGATGCCAAATCACCCATACGGGCATACATCCAGTTACCGGGGCAGCTTTTGTTCGCAAACCACCGATGGACGGTCAGAACCATCTCGTCGGATTTCGGGGTGTAGTTGAGCGTCTTGGTCTTATCGCCGAGCCAGAGCAGCTTTGTCTTGCCGTTGCGCTTGCAGATGTCGGCGCAAAGCTCGATGAGTCTCTTGTACACCACATCCTTAAAAGCGTAAGGCTCGGTGTTGTCGCTGGCACACTCGATGGTGATAGCTCTCTGGTCGTTGGCTGCGGAAGAGGAACACCAGGAGCGGTTTTTCTCTTCCACATACATCCCGACCCGACCGTCCACGCCGATGCCGTAGTTGCTGCTTGCCTGCCGTGAGGTCGGCAAAAAGATGTTGCCCAGCGTTTCCACACTGCACTGACCCACCACGCAGTGCGGTGTGATGCGGTCAATGCTGTGGGTGCGCTGCCCGGAGTGGTTCGGGCTGAGTTTGGTGTAGGACACCATGGAACTGTTTGTGTAAGCCATATTATTCATCCTCCTTTTCACTGCGGTCATGAAGCTGCTCCAGAACGGATTTCAGCTTCTGCGGAATGGGCAGTCCCAGGTATGCGGCGTTTTCCAACAGGGACACGCCCTCATTCGACAAATAGAAGAAAATGACGGCGGTACGCATCACCGAGCCGCTGCCGATGACGCGGGTGTCGAGAATATGCCCGATGCCGACCAGAGCGAAGATGAGCACCTTTTTGAAAATGCCCTTGAAACCGACTTCGCTGGACAGCTTCTTATCCACCACAGCGCACATGATGCCGGTGATGTAGTCGATGACTACGAAAGCCAGAAGCGCGTAAAGCAAGCCGTCACATCCTCCCAAGAACCATCCGAGCCAGCCGCCGATACCGGCGAATACCACCTGAATGGTCGTCCAGAATTCTTTCATGTTGTTTGTCCTCCTTTGAGATTAAAAATGGGTATGAAAAAAGTGACGCCGGAGCGTCACACTTTTCCGATAGCATAGATTGATACTTTGTAGGTTGCCGATGGTACCGTATTTGGTCTTACGGCAAATATCTTTCCGGGGTTGGTCGTTGTAGACCAGCTACTCGAACTGCCTCGCTCCACAAACATGGCGTAGTTGCTGTTCTCCGTGGAGATATGGACATGAGGAATTTCCGCGAAGGTAAATGGAAAATTGGGGAGCGCAATTGCGCCGCTCTCATAGAGCACGCCCCATGCCGTCGAAATGGCGGTCGTAAAGGAATACTGACCCCAACATTCCGCTGTACCGCTTTTCCATTTACGGTAATTCCAGATGCCGCTTGTCCCTTGCTGAATGACAAAATCCGCAAGGGGTGAGCCATCCACCCGCATATCCCCGGCAACATCCAGCATGGCTTGTGGCTCCGGCGTGTTGATGCCGACCTTCTTTTTCCGCAGTGCAATGAGCGGCGTACCTTGCGGAACAGTAAAATACAGATCCAGACTGCTCAAAGAATAGAGCTTGTCTTGGATCTGTAGATGAAGGTCGTAGGAACTGTTGGCATACAGACTGCACAGTTCCAAATTGGAGTAGCTGAAAGAGGTTCCGCTTTTTGTCGTGCCGGAATAGATGCTGGTGTAGCTGCCGTAACTGCTCTCACTGGTTTTCTTGTACCGATACCGCACATAAACCACGCTGTTTTTCTGCGTCCCGTCTACGGTCACAGCAGAAATAGAGCCGCTGAATTTGAGCTGCATTTCCGCTTCAATGTCGTTGGTTCGTCGGAGCGTCACCGAGGACACCTTCGGCTTTGCGTATGGGATGACCGTAATAGTTTGGGAAACGCTGGCGGTATAACCGCGGGAGTCCGTGACCGAGAGCGTGACCGTCACACTGCCGGACTTGGCGATCTTTCCGACTGTGATAGCAGACCCAGCTGAATTGGATGCGGATAAACCGTTGCAGGAAGCTGTGTAGTTAGAAATGGACGCCCCATTCTTCGCAGTCGCCGTTCCGGGGGTGACCTTGAGAGTCGAGTAGTTCTGCACGAATAGCTGGTCGTTGCCTGTGAGGTTTTTCGTGGTCGTGTAGCTGTCGGCATAAGTGAATCCGCTTATGGTTGGAGCAGAATTGGTTGCCGTGGTCAGTACAGTGGCGGTCTTGCTTGAGGTGCTGCCGATCTGCGTAGACCCGCTGTAAGACGAAACCGCAAAGGTACCTGTGAACGACTTGATGGATGCCATAGCGTTCAAAAGCGTTGTTCTCTGCACCGATGTCAGCGTGACCGTGCGGTTCGCCGTGCCCTTCGACCAGGAAAGCCCGGAAATAGTCAGGATGGTCGTGCTGCCGTTTTTGAGCACCAGCGTATTGGTGTAGGAGGCTTCGTACACGGTCACATTGATGGTAATGGAAACCGTGGCATTGTCCGCCGTCACCGTGTTGACACTATTCACCACAGCACCGCCCAGCGTCTTGACCGTGGAACTGCCGGAAGTGCCGTAGACATGGTTGTATTGCCGCCTTGCTCTGACCCTCACCGTATAGCTTGTGTTCGGCGAAAGCGAGGACAATGTTACGCTGGCGCTGGTGGATGCCGTCGTTGAGAACTGCGTCCAGCTCGAACCGCCGTTTGTGCTGTACTGCCAAATGTCCGCCGTGGCAGAGGATGTAGCGGAGATTTTGAACCCGTTTGCCGTGACATTCGATGTACTGAATGTAACTGTGGGAGCAGAGCGGTCAATGGTAGTCAGCGTCATGCTGCCGCCGTATTCCTGTGAACCGTAGATATAAACACGGGTCGAGAATCCGACCGCAATCGTTTTGCTGCCATTGCTGTCGTGAGCTACAGTAATCGTGCCACTGACAGAACCTTTCTTTGCCGGGAAAACACGGTCATCCCAATAGGTACGGCCCTTTGAGTATACGGTCGTACCATTGATCGTTACAGTGGTCGTGTCAATGGTGTAGTAAGTGGATGCGCCACCGGTAGAGGTCAGCGTCCAGGAAAGTGTCGAGCTGTTACCGACCACATTCACGCTTTCTGAAATGTCCAGTTGAAGATAGCGCCCATCGTATGCTGCACTTTTCCAAGTTGCCATAGCTTTCCCTCCTTAATCCAGAATGACGATGTTCAGCCCTTCGGACGCCGTCGGCATCGGGACAAACTTCGTTTTGCCCACGGTCAGCTCGCCGTCCACCGTGGTTTTCTTAGTCTGCGTTTCGTCCTTGTTCAGGGTAAAGATCACCTCATCGTTGTAATAACCGGCGAACTCCGTGTTTGTGATGACCGTCCGCTGAGACGATGCGCTGTTGGATACCTCGATGCCCCGCTTGTCGATCTTGACCTCCTGCGTGTAGATCTCGTTGGGAGCAGGCGTCCACTTTCGGGGAATCGCTCCTTCGGAAATCATGATGTCGGCGAGATAAATGGACGCATCCCGACAGTAGCAGTAAATACGCAACGTGGGGTCGGTCACATCCGTGAGCGTTACGGAGTAATCCGTCCAGTCAAACGCCGTGGACTTATTGAACAGGTACTTGGTTTTGTTCCCGTTGTAGGTCACATAGAAATACCCGGACATGGTCGAGGTTTTCTTTGCCCGAACTGAGATCGTATAAGTGCCGGGAACCACACCTCGAATGTACTGCGACAACGAGGAGTAAGCCCCCAACACAAAGCAGGAGTCGGAAATGGTGTTGTTTTGCGTATCTGTGGAGGCATCCGTTTTCACCGTACCGGAGTAGCTCCAATCGTCCGTGATGCCGTTCAGCCCGGAGGAATTCTGCACATAGTTGATGCCGCCGATGTACTGCTCCTGCATGGTGACGGACAAGCCTTCCACCGTGTGTTCCAGTTCCGAAACCCTGCTCTCGGAATTCAGTATCCGTTCCTCCAGGACACCCTGGTCATTGGACACTGTTTCCACCGTTTCGGTGAGGGTCGCCACATAGCTGTTCAGCCCATCGATGGTCTGCTGGAACTGTGCATCCTTCTCGGTCAGAATGGAAATGGTGGTGCGGATCGTTTCAATGTCGTTCTGCACCACCCATTCATTTCCGTCCCATATCTTCGTTTCCGGCGGGGTCACGGAGGTATCCACCCAGAGCTGTCCCTCGTAGGGGCTTTCCGGCGGCGTGTCCGAGGTGACCACATCGCAGAGACTGATAATCGTGAACTGTGCCGATGCGATCATCTCACCACCTCCTCAAAGCGCCACAACGACCATAAAGGTTGCCTTGGTATCCACATCGGTGCTGGACACCGACAGGGTCTTACCGGTCTTGCTGCCGTTGGTTCCCCAAGAAGTGTCGATCGCGCCATCCTTGTTGTACTTCGTCCAGGTGTAACTGCCGTTTCCGGCCGCATCCACCTCGGAGCCCGCCTGGTAGCAGACGGCGGTCAGCACGGTCGTTCCCTGACCGTTCTTGAACACATCGCCGCCCGTGGAGGTGACAATGATCTGCAGCGGGTCGGAGTTATCGATGAAGGTCGCCACATCGAAAAACTTCGTGTTATAAGAAGCCGATGCGGAATCCGTGTCCTGGGCACAGCACTTGAACACGGCATAGCTGTCCACCGCTGCGGCGTAGACCGTGAGGGTATTGGTGGCTGTGCCGGTGTATTTGTCGGCAGTATCCGAGAGCTTCCGCCAGCCGATACCGAAGTCTGCATCGTAGCCGGTGGAAGAAGTAGCGGTGACGGAAGCGTCCATGACCGCCCACTTGTAGCTGACCTTGGTGGTGTCTACCGTAGAGCCGCGCCACAGTTCGGCTTTAGCGGTCAGACTGGCGACCTCCTCGTTTTTAAACACATTTCCGTTGGGCGTGGTGACCAGCAGGTCAACGATGCCGGAGCCGTTGACCACACGGGAGAAGGAAATGGTCAGCGGATGGGTCAGCGACAGGCCGGTGCTTTCGTCCTTGTAGGTGATGACACAGCGGTAGTCGATGCCGGGCAGCTCCGCCATGACATTGGCCTTGACCGTGAGGATGTGGCTCTTGGCACCACTGAGGGCGTAGTTCGTACCTGCGGTAATGGCGGTGTTGCTGTCGCCCACATACCACTTGACCGAGGTGACATTGGCGGTGGCGATCTGGTCGGCGGTGGTGCCGATGACATACAGACTGGGTGTCAGAACGAGGTTCTTCGTTTTCCAGTCCGGGGTATAACTGCCGTTGTCGGGGTTATACATCTGAGTCTTGGCGAGGTTTGAGCCGATGTACCCCGTCAGCGTCAGTGCGTCATTGTAGTCGATGATGGTAAACTGGCCTTGTGCTTTGCTCATGTGAGAAGCCTCCTTTGAAGTTGTTGTATCTGAACCGGACACTGTGCCGGTTTCTGTTGTGGGTTCTGTGGTTGCCATAGTGAATTCCTCCGTTATAACAGGCTTTGCCTGGTCGTGGTGTCGATGAGGTCGCAATAAAAAGTGGCGCGGACTTTGACATCCGCACCGGTGATGACCACGGATTTTGCGCCGCCGAAATGCTGTTCATTCCAGACCTTGTCCGCTTCTGTGTCCTCCGACACCCTTGTCCAGATAAACTGGTTGGCATCCAGCGTGTCGGTGATGTCCTCGTCCCAGGAGTACACCTTGGCGGAAAGCAGCGTTTTCACATTACCGTTCTTGAAGATGTTCCCGTTGGACGAGATGATGACGAGCCGGAGCATTTTCTGCTCCTCAATGGTGGTAATGCGGTCGCTGACCTCGGTGACCTCCTTGCTGGTGGCGTAGGCACGAAGCACGACTTCGCCGCTCTCCAAGTTCCACCAGGACGAGCCATCCTGTGACTGAATGACACCAGCCTTGATGATGTTCGCCACCAAGGAGCCGGAGGTGATGAAGTCCGCTACGATCTGACCGTCTGCCGTGATGGCAGTTTCATAGGGACCGTTGTAGCCGTTATGGGAAAAGCCCAGACCGCCTACATTCCACCGCCAGACATTCACGGCTTCGTCAATAGATGGAGCGTCCAGAATGAGAAGTTCATAGGGTTGTCCGTTCTCTTCGCCGGTGTGGATGACCACATAGCCGCCGCTCTGACCGGTGATAAGCCCGGTGGCCTTGCCGATGGCGGTTTGGAGCAGCTTCGGAAAGCGTCCCACCGTGGATTCAACCTTATCAACCGAGGACTGCACCTCGGAGATGGTGATGATCATACTGGACTTGCTCTGACCGAGGGAAATGCTCTTGTACCGCTCGGCGAGGGTATTGTACACAGTTTCAATGACCATAGCCGACACGCTGACACCCAGAAGCGAGTGTCGAATGGTGACGGTATCACAGAGTTTGACCCGCTCCAGCAGTGCCGAATACTCCGGCTGCTTCCAGAGCGGCTCAAAGGACACCTTCACCGTGGGGATGGTCGCACCCAGTGGATTTGCCTTGATGTAACTGTTTGCTTTTGCTCTGAGGGCTTCCTCGGTTACAACTCCGTCAAACTGGTCGGAGAAATCCATGATGAGCGTTTTCGCCCGGACGATCTCCGAGGTCACAATGGGAAGCGTTACCTCCGGCAGTGTGACTACCGTTTCGGCGTCCGAGCCTTCCGGGGTGTACACGGCATACGGGAGCAGTGCGGTATACACGCCGCTGTTGTCCTCGTCCTGCTCCAGGGCGGTGAGGTTCTTGCCGTATTCAATGACCACGCCGGTCTTCTGCCCACGGTGCGAATGGAACTTTACCGTGAAGTTGTCCCACTCAAACTCGCCGTGCCATTTGGAGAGCATGGAACCTTCCGTGCCGCCAAGGCAGGCTCGGACACTTTTCGGTTGGGTGACGGAAAATGCCTTTGCATCCGAGTAGTCCGTCCGGCCCGTGAAGCGTGTATCTCCGGCAAGAAGCTGCGAGAGGATAAGCTGCGGAGAACGGCTCTCCGTCGAAAACGGCATCACCGGAACATTGGCGAGGTCATACGAGATGTGCTGACCGTAGATGGTGACGATGCCGTTTAAGGGCTTCGTGATGCGATAAATGCGGAACGCCTGGTCGGCGGCGGTATCGTTGGGCTTTGCCTTGATAATGCACTCCTTGGTGATAAACCCATAGTGCTGACCGCTGACAGGGTATTTGAGTAAGCACTCGAACACACCGTTTCGCTCTTCGGTCACTTCGCAGGAAATGGTGTCCGTCAGCACACCAAGGCCGAACGAGCTGAAATCCGTAGTGTTTGCGGCGTAGAGTACAGGGATCATAGACAGCACCACCTCGGAATGACCTCGATCCTCGTCACATTGCCGGTGCAGTTGATGGTGCAAACACCTGGTTTGAGAACCGGGAACTCCGCACCTTTGACGGTGTCATTTTTGAGGACGGTGCCTTTGAAGCAGTTCATCAGCTCACTGTCTATCTCGATGTACTCGTCCAAGTCGGAAATCATCATGCCCTGGCCTTGGGGCTGCATCATTAGTGCTACCGCACCGCTGCCGTATAGCTTGATGTACGGTCGGCTTTCAAAAGCTGTCGGATTTGTAACGGTCAGCGTGGAATCATCCACTGCTACCATCTCCTGTCCCGCAAAGCTGTATTTATGCGGCTTGCAGTTGAAGGTAACCGTAAAACTGCCGACCTTGTTCAGCTGCTCCTCAATGTCCAGACTACCGGAGATGACGCCGTAGCGGAAATACTCCGCATCGTAGGAGTCGGTGATCTCATGGTATCTGTCCGGCTCGGAATACAGCCAGCCCTTGATGTCCCGCAGGTCGGATGCAAGGGCGGCTACGTTCTTCCGTGCGAGGAACACCGTGTAGGTCACCTTGATGTTGGCAAAGCGGCGGTTCGGATTGATGATGTCACCGCTCCTGCCGGGAATGGAAATGAACTCCGCATCGTACTCCGGTGCGGAGAACACGTCCTTCTTCTCAATATGCAGACCGAAATCAGCGGAACTGCGGCCGTTGTAAGTAAAATAGCTCATGCGAATACCACTCCTTTCCGCTGGGCGAACTGGTTCGCCGTTTCCATGACTTCGTTGGTGAGCTGACGGATGTCCTCGCTGCTGTAATTGTTGAAATTCGTAATGTTCAGGGCAATGGTGAAAGCGGATGCCGCCTTTCCGACCACACCGTCCACTGCTGTGCGGATAGAGCCGGTCACGTCAAAGTCGGTGGGCAGAGCCGTCTGCATATCGTGGGCAAGGTCGCCCATGACACCGTTGATGTCCTCCGCCATTCCTTCGGCGGCTTTGACCGCTTCATCGCCGTTATCGTCAATGGAGCCTGCAAGACCTTTGACCAGCATTTCGCCGACCCACGCCATCTCCTTCGAGGGCGAATGGATACCAAAGAAATCGCAGATACCGTCCCAGATGGAGGAGATCCACCCGGACACTTTATCCCACAGCCACGAGGCAAGCTGGGTAATGCCGCTCCACAGTCCCTTGACGATGTTGCCGCCGATCTCCACGATCTTATACATCAGAGAGCCGAAGGCTTTCACGATGCCCGCAATGATCTGCGGCACGGCCTTGACGATCTCCACGATAATAGTAGGTAGGTTTTCAATCAGCGCAACGAACAACTGCACACCTGCCATGATGATCTTGTCGATGTTCCCGATGAGGGCATTGACAATGCCGGAGATGATTTGCGGAATCGCCTGCACGATAGTCGTGATGATCTGCGGCAAAGCCTGTATCAGCGAGATCAGCAGGTCGATGCCCGCTTGGATGATTTGTGGAATGGCGTTAAGCACGGCGGTAATAATGCCGTCTATGATTTTCGGGATAGCTTCCACGATTGCCATAATGATATCCGGCAAGGCAGTCACCAGCGAAGTCAGAAGCTGGATGCCCGTTTCAATGATCTGCGGGATGGAGTCCAGTAAAAAGGTAATGATGCCGTTGATGATCTCAGGCAGTGCTGCAATCAGCACGGGCAGTGCGTCCAATAGTCCCTGGGCAAGCCCTGTGATAAGCTGTAAGGCTGCATCCAAGAGCATCGGCAGGCTGTCCACCAGACCTTGTACGATGGTAACGATAGCCTGCACCGCTGCCGGGATGAGCGTGGGCAGCGCATCCGCAATGCCGGTCACCAGCGTGGACACCAACTGAACCGCAGCCTCAATAAGCAGGGGCAGATTCTCAATCAGCGTGTTCACGATGGTCATGAGCGCGGACACCGCCGCCGGGATAAGCTGCGGAAGCAAAGAAAGCAGAGTTTCCAGCACCTGCGAGAACAGTTCGGTGACTGCTTCCAGCAGTGTGGGCAGCAGTTCACCCACAGCCGTCAGCAGGGCATCCAGTGCCGTGGGCAGAGCCGCCACGATGTTCTCGATGACCGGGGTGATGTTTGCCACCACGGTCTTGAAGGCATCCACCATGTTGTTGCACAGCAGCTCCATATCAGCGTCCGCATCGCCGAAGCCTACGATGAGGTTCGACACGGCAGATTTCAGCGCATTGACAGAGCCGGAAATGGTAGCTTCCGCTTCCTTGGCAGTTGTGCCCGCAATGTCCATGCTCTCCTGCATGACATGGATGGCTTCCACCACATCTGCGTAAGAGGAGATGTCGTACTTGACACCGGATATTTTCTCTGCATCGGCAAGCAGTCGCTCCATTTCCTGCTTTGTGCCGCCGTAGCCCAGCTTGAGGTTATCGAGCATCGTATAGTTCTGCTTGGCGAAACCCTGGTAGGCATTCTGAATGGAGGACATATCCGTGCCCATCTTGTTGGCGTTATCGGACATATCCGTGATTGCCATATCCGCATACTTTGCGGCTTTCTCGGTATCACCGCCGAGAGACTGGATCAGGCTTGCGGAAAAGCCCGTTACCGTCTCCATGTACTCGTTGGCGGAAAGCCCTGCCGTTTTGTATGCGTTGGCGGCATACCGCTGGATCTCCTGCGAGGAGTCCTTGAACAAGGTGTCAACACCGCCGACCAGCTGCTCATAGTCAGCATAGGCGGCGATGACCTCTTTGCCGAGCTTTACGGCGGCGGCTGCGGCAACAGCCACGGCACCGAGTGCCACACCTACGGTTTTGAGAACCTTGCCGAAGCCTTCAAACTTACTGCCGGATTCCTCCGCAGCATTGCCGCCCTCCTTGATGGCTTTCTCGTTTTCGTCCAGCTCCCGGTTCATGTCGTTGAGGGCGGCTTCGGCATTGTTGAGCTGAATTTGCCAGTTCTGGGTGCGGCGGTCGTTCTCTCCGAAAGAGGTGGCGGCATTCTGCAGAGCCTTGCGAAGGGTATCGATTTTTGTCGTCTGCTCGTCGATCTCTTTTCGCAGCACCTTGTTCCGTGCGGCGAGAGCCTCCACGGATTTGTCATTTTTATCGAACTGAGAGGTGGCGAGCTTCATTTCGGAGCCGAGCACCTTGAAGGACTGGTTGATATCCGCCAGCGCTTTTTTGAATTCCTTTTCGCCCTCAAGACCGATCTTCAGTCCGAAACTGTCTGCCATGTACCGTCACCTCCTTAAATGCCGTCCGGGATAATATCGTCAATGTAGTGTTCGTGAGCAGGAACAGCCTGCCCGTTATACTGCTTATGGCACTCCCATAAGTCCAAAAGCAGGCCAAACGGCATCAGCCACACCTCATCCTGCGACAGATGAAGGTGGGCAAGGCCGTAATAAAGAAGCCGGGTAAACAGTTCCGCATCGGAGACAGTTACCCGACTGGTGCGTTTTTTGAGTCTTTCTCACTTTCCACATTCCGCTTGGTGCCCTTGTAGAGAGCTTCCGTAATAGCGGTTTTGTATCCGGCAAGGTCGAGGGGCGTGGTCAGAAGCTCCACCACATCTTCGGTGAGCAGCTCCTTGGGGTGTTCCTTATCTTTGAGGTTGTGGACAAGAATACTCTGATTCGCCAGAAGCGTGATAAGCCACACGATCTCTCCGATAGCCATTTCAAAGTTCTCGGATTTCATCAGCTTCTCACCGAGGTTTTCCAGACCGCCGTAGCGACCGGCGATCTCCTTGGTTGCCTTGGTCGTGAGGAGCAGCGTGTACTCCTCGTCACCGATGGTGATGACTGCAGTTCTCTCGTTATCCATTGTGCGTTACCTCCGTTAACCTTGTTTTTCGGGTGTCGTGGTATAGGTCGGCTCATAGACTTCCTTATACCAGTTCGTGATGGTCGCTGCGGTCACATCGCCCTCCAAAGCCTCCGCTTTCCACGGGTGCTTGCCGCCTGCGTCTGCCTTGTTGCGGCGTAGAATAGTGCCCTCAATGGTCGGCGTAGAAAAGGTAATGCTGTCGCCCTTGGTGGCAAGGTTCGTCGCCGGAATACCGAATTTCACACGGTACAGCCAGTAATACTTGTACTTGCCGTTGGATTTCTTGGCGCGGAAGCCCACCGCCACGGGATCACCGCCGTCCTCGGATGCGGAAATCAGCACCTTGTTTTTGTCGATGGTTGCACCCGTGAGGTCGGATGCCGCCGTAGAGCCGATATCGTCAATGCCGAGGGAGAGTGTGCCGGATTTGAATTCCTTTACGATCTCCGAAGCACCGTCGTCGGCGTATAGAGTTGCCTCTGCCAGTTCCACCGAAAGGTCAGCGGAGATGGCTTTGGCAAGCTGGGACGGCGTACCGTAGGTTTCCTCACCGGCGTCGTTCTCGGTGATTTTTGCGTAATACAGTCTGTCAAGACCGATAGTCGCCATAACTTATTCCTCCAGTTCGTTGATTTGCGCCACATCAATGGCGTAGTGATGATAGCCGGTTTCGGTCTCAAAGCCGATGTACCGGCGGTCGGTAATATAAAAGTCCGCACCCAGCAAGGCGCGGACGAGGTCATTTTTCAGTTTGGTGTAGCCGCCCTTTGTGAAGAGGGACAGCCGTGCCTCCTGCGTTTCGCAGCCGGGAGCGTTGTCGGAGTGGAGCTCAAAGCTGTCCGACAGCGGCGTAATCACCAGATAGGTGTCCGGTGCTTTGCCGGAGAACACACCCGTTTCCACTGGAACACCGCAATGCTCGGCGATGGTTTGTAAATCGGATAGAAGACTCACAGCTTTTCCACCTCCTCATCCAGTGCTTTGGTCATGGCATCGATGCATTCCTGCCGGGATGCGGTTTTCGCAGGCTTCAGAAACGGCTTCGCGGGCTGACCGTGCTTGCCGTATTCGAGAATGTTGGCAAGTTTGGCATTGCTTCCGCCGTCCGAGCGAGGCTCAGCGAAACCGACCTTGATGTCGTGGTTTCCGTCCCGGTTCAGCTTGGAGGGAGAAAGACCGAGCGCACCTTCCAGTTCGCCCGTGGTGCGGGATTTGAATTTTGTCCCTCTGCCAATGACGGAGGAAAGATTGCTCTTGACCCTTTTCAGCACGAACTCGCCACCGGCCTGCAGGACGGTATCCGCCACACTGTCAAATTTGCTGCCGAGCTTAGATATCTTCAGAAGGAAATCCTCCGGCATTTTCATGTCGCACTTAGCCAATGGTCGGCACCTCCTTTTTCGCTAAAACCTCGATGTACATCCCACGACCTTTCACATTTTCAACAGAGATGATACTAAATCGCTCTCCGCCGTAAATGAGAAAATGGTCGGTAGTGACCGTCAGCCTCGGAATACACCGAAAGCGGAACAGGTCGGTTGCTTCACTGAATGCGGCGAGGTTCGCCCAACACTGACTGCCGTGCTGGCCTTCCCGGTACACACGGATGGAAGCGAGGACTTCATCCTCGGAATGAGTGAAGCCTTCGCTGTCCTTGACTTGGCGGGTTTCCACGATGTCGGCAAAGCCGTTCATTTTCCCGAAGCTCATACCTGCCACCGCCTATCCAAGCGGAGCAGCAGATTGACGGTGTTCCACACCTGCTGCGCCGCTCCGGTGTTATCCGCAAAGAAGCCGCCCGTGCTGCCGTCCCGGCTTTCATAGAAGTGGGACGACAGCATGATGACGGCTTGCTCTGTGGTGGCTGGCATGGGATTCTCCTTATAGAACCCCTCCGGGATGTGCTGGTAGCTTTCGGCGTAAGAAACAGCGGCGGTGATGTAGCTTTTCAGCAAGGCATCATCCGCCGTATGTTCCAGTATGAGGTTGGCTTTCACTTTGGAAAGAAGCTCGTCCATCACCGCCGCCTCCTTCCTTATTCGGTTTTCAGCTTGAGGATCTGAACGGCTTCGGGGAGAATAAGTTTGCCGTCCACACGCTCTTTAGCCACGAAACCGATCATACCGTTGCCCGCGAACAGCTCGTTGAGCTGCTTGAAGGAACGGGTGCCGCGGTCGCCGATGTTGTAGTAGCTGTAATCACCGAAAGCGATAGCATTCTCCGGAGCATACGCAGAGGTATGAACCGTGTAGCCGAGAATGCGGTCCGGTTCGCCTGCCTGATAGGAAGGCTGCCAGATATACGCACCGTTGTTGTCCTTCAGCTTGCGGATCTGCGCGATAGTCTTGTCGTTCATGATGAAAGAGGCAGACTTGCGGTAGGGACGCTTCAGCGCATGGATGAGGGTGATGAGGTCATCGCTCTTGAGTGCGGCAGTCAGCGTTTCTGCCACATGACCACCGCCGGTTTCCGCAAACAGGCCAAGCGGCTGACCGATACCGGTACCGTTGAGGAATGCGTCCTCCTCGGCATTGGCGAGTGCCTTGCCAAACTCGGTGAGAATGTAATCCTCCAGCTTGAACGCATTGTCGTAGAGCAGTTCCTCGGTCACCTTGATAGCGACATGGAGCTTGTGCGCGTCCAGAAGGATCTGTGCAAAGGTTGCGTCACCGAAAGAGAGTGCGCCGCCTTCCTCAATCCACGCAGCGGCAGGCGCAGTCGCTGCAATGTTGATCTTGTGCTCACCGGATGTGGTGATGGTATGGCCGAGCTTTCGCATGATGTTTTCCTCGGAAAGCGTCTGAATAAGGCGGGAATCATACTCCTCGGGTACGAGGTAGCCGCCGTCAGCGTCAACACCCTCTCGAAGGACATCGCTCACCTGGTGGAAGTTGCTGCGAAGGGCGGTAAGCATTCCGGTGCGGTAGGCGTCGGAAGCACGACCGGTCTTGGGCTTCTCGTTAGCGGTGGACTTGCCGTTCATGGGCTTCTCGGTGATGGGAGAGGAAGTGGGTCTGTTCAGCTGCGCTTCCATTGCGGACATGGCTTCCATGCGCTCGATCTCGGCACCGTAGTCCTGCACCTTCTTTTCCATCTGAGCATAGGTCTTGGCATCCTCTTCGGAAAGAAGGCCGTCCTTGTCGCGCTTGGTCTCCACAAATGCCTTTGCAGCGTTCCAAGCCTGGTTGCGCTTTTCACGCAGTTCGTTGATAGTCATATTGAATTACCTCCAGTTTTTAATGAGATTGAGCCGATCCATAAGGTCATCGGCTTTTTGTGTACGGTTGGGTTTGGGTTCAATGGCGCACTTTGCGGCGATCTTCTCCATGAGAGAGTTCACCACATTCGCCTTGGAATACAGCATGGAAACTGTGGATGTGGGCACCTCTTCGGACTCCGAGTTTCTATGCATGATTTCGTCCGCAAAGCCGAGTTCCACAGCCTTGTTTGCGTCCATCCAAGTTTCGGCATCCATGAGGTGCGAGAGCTTGGCGCGGGAAAGCCCCGTCTTGATCTCGTAGGCGTTGATGATAGAATCCTTCACGCTGCCAAGCATCTCGATAGCTTTCTGCATTTCGTCCGAATTGCCGAATGCCGCCGTCATGGGGTTGTGGATCATAAGCATGGACACGGGAGATACCAGCACCTTCGTGCCTGCCATAGCGATGACGGACGCTGCGGATGCGGCAATACCGTCGATTTTGACCGTCACATCACCCTTGTAGTCCATGAGCATATTGTAGATTTGCGCTGCAGCCACGCAGTCACCGCCGGGAGAGTTGATCCACACGGTAATATTTCCGCTGCCGGACATGAGCTCGTCCTTGAAAAGCTGCGGGGTGACATCATCGTCAAACCAGCTTTCCTCGGCGATGGTTCCGTTCAGGAACAGGGTTCTTTCCTGTGTCTGCTCCTGCGTCTCCGAGTTCGTTTCCATCTGATTCTTCCAATTCCAGAATTTCTTCATCGGTTTCTTCCTCCTTTCCGTCATCGGTAGCTGTATTTGCAAAAGCACCCGCATTTTTCAGCGGGAGCATATTGCCATTAATGAGGTACAAGTCACCGCCGTTCTCCTCCGGGATGCGGTCGAGGTTTTCCAGCTCACGGATGTCGTTTGCGGACATCCAGCCGTTCTGGCGGCCGATGGCGTACCCGTTCATGCGGCTCTGGTAATCGCCGCGAAGCAAGCCTTCCAGATTGAACTTCACGAAATACGCCGTTTTTTCGTCCCGTGAAAGGAGTGACCGCTGAATAGACTGTTCCCAGCGGATGACCCACGGGTCAAGGGTATATTTCACGAATTCAAGGGACTGCTGCTCAATATTAGAAAAGCTCGACTTTTCCAGGTCGCCGACCATGTGGGGCGGGACTCGGAAAATTCGAGCAATTTCATTGATTTGGAATTTGCGTGTTTCCAGGAACTGTGCCTGCTCCGGCGAGATGCCGATGGGCGTGTACTTCATGCCTTCTTCCAGTACGGCGATCTTATTGGCGTTGCCGCTGCCACCGAAGGTGGACTGCCAGCTTTCCCGCACACGCTGCGGGTCTTTGATCGTACCGGGGTGTTCCAACACACCGCCCGGTGCAGCACCATTGGCGAAGAACTTTGCACCATACTCCTCACAGGCAATAGCCATGCCGATAGCGTTCTTTGCCATAGCGATGGGGCTGTAGCCAACCAAGCCATCGAAGCCGAGTCCGGGGATATGCAGCACATCCGAGGGCTGAAGCGTTACGGCGAACTCCTTGTTTTTGATGGCCTCGTCTGTGCCACGGTAATAGGTGTAGTACAGGCGACCATCCTCGTCTCTGTCCACCGACATCTTGTTCGGCATCAAAGGGTACAGGGCAACGATCTCGTTCTTTCCGTTTCGGATGATCTGCGCATAGGCATTACCCCAGAGGAGCAGATGTGTCATGAGTGTTTCCCGGAACACGAAAGAACTCATCTCCGGGTTCGGCTCATCGTGGAGCAAGCGGTAGAGCGGATGGTCGAGCGCCATTGCCTTGCCGCCGCTGTCCGTGCTGACATTTTACACAGCCGCCTGCAAGATATACAGAGCGGCAGCCCCGCGACAGCCTCCGATAGAATTCGAACGCAGGAATACACGGCGGTCATCTGCATGGCGGAGCGTTCCGTCACCGCTTTACCGGAAGTAGTACCGCCGAAGAAAAAGGCGTAGTTGCTGCCCGTCGTGCGGTTTTGAGGCTTGTCCCTGGATTTGAACAGCCCTGAAAAAATACCCACCTAAATCACTCTCCTTCAAAATGGGCAAAAGAAAAGCACCTGTCCGTAGACAGATGCTCTCGTTGTGTTGAATTCAGATCGTTTCGGTTTCGCTCAGTTGACGGCTGATGTCCCGTCCACCATAAATTATACGGACGGCATAAACCGTGTTTTTGGTTTCGTCCGGGTAGTAGAAAATGAGATAGTTCTTGACCGGGAAGCAGCGTAATCCTTGACTTTGCCAAGGCTCCTCATCATAGAGCCGATACCGCATGGGCATCTGCTCCAAAGAGAGGATCTCTTTTGTGATCTGCCGCACCAGTTTTACTGCGACCTGCGGTTCCTGCAATTCATAGGAGATGTAGTCCAGAATATCCCGTAGGTCGCGCCTTGCCTGATCGGTGAATTCTACTTCCCAATTCATACGCCGTAATCCCTTTTCAGTTCATCCATGACGCTCTGTGCGGAATGGGTGCGACCGGCACGGATATCTGCCATGCCTTTCTCAAGCTCTGCATCCTGCTGCTCCTTTGTTAAAGATCCGAAAGCCACCGGTTTGCG
>ENA-OOYR01000506-OOYR01000506.1-human-gut-metagenome-genome-assembly--contig:-NODE-506-length-25649-cov-8.124209_pt1 | contig 25649 bp, 15 predicted proteins | sample MGYA00241701_ERZ501374 | MGnify/ENA primary metagenome ERZ501374 (study PRJEB25962, sample SAMEA2042655) | human gut metagenome | biome: human gut; feature: human-associated habitat; material: faeces...
GGTAGTGATCCTGATTGCCGACCTTATCCAGCGTGAACTCCCGATGCCCCGCGCCGATGACGTAATACTTGCCATCGTACACCAGCACGTCCTGTGCGTGCGCCGGTTCAGCCTCGCAGCGAGTGACGCTCGCCGGGAAAATGCCGTTCGCCGTCTTGATGTTCCCGTAGCCGTTGTCCAGCCCGATGATGTTGATTTTGCCAAATACCCTCATATACTTCTCACTTTCTCCGTTTTTGCGGCAACAAAATAGACAGGCTGCGAGTGCAGTCTGCCTGCGAAAACCTGGGTCAGTCTGTGGCAATCAAGGCGACCACCTCCTTTCAAAACGCGCAACAGAGTATAGAAAAAGGCAGTCAACATGACGCTGATTGCCTTGGTCGGTGACTGCGGTCTCCCGACGATACTATCATAGCACAGGTTTATTTGCTAAAGCGTGCTATTTTGTGCTGTTTCGTCTTGTTTTGTGCTGTTCGCTGCTAATTTGTCCTGTTGCATGCTATGCGATGCTGTTTGTGTGCGCAGGGGCAGGTGTTATCAAGCAGGCTTCTGGTGGAGAAAGGCACTGGATAACACGATATAGTATAGCACAGATTTTTTTCTCAAACTTTCTCAAAGCTTCTCATTCCTTCTCAAACGTTCTCAAAGTTTCTCAACTTTTGTGTCTTGTTTTTCAATTGGTGGATATGATGCTGCTTTTGTTAAGTCATAATGGAAAATAATTTTTTACATAGGAAATATTTCCTTTTTCTTCGCTTGCTCATATACGAGGGAGAAATGTAAGTAGTAAAGTATGCGGAGGGTAGACATCAATTCTGTATAGTAAGATTTACTATTGCAAAGCATCAGTCAATTTGCTATAATAAAGATAATCTTAATTTATTGTAAGGAGGTGGTTGCGTGTGGGTATACGGAGCTGCACTGTTGCATCTGTCCCACAAAATATTTATATCTCGTCGTAGAAACATGGTAAAACTGGATGTGAAAAGAAGCGATTGAACTTCTATAACACAAAACTGGAAACTATGGAATTTAAATGTTCGTCTTTTAGCAATCGTAGCAAGAATGCAAATATTATAGATTTAAACAGTGGTTAAGGAGTATGACTCATGGATGCAAAACAAGAAGTTAAGAGCTATATTGAAACAAAAGAAATTCCCGGCGCGCTTTTACTTACTGGCGAATGGGGGTGCGGCAAGACATATCTTATAAAGAGCATAGCTGATGAATACAAAGAAAACAAAGAATTCATATTCGTTATTGTGTCTTTATTTGGCGTAGAATCTGTGTCAGAATTGCAAGAGAAAGTAAAGAAAACTGCTTTACAGACCAGATGCAATGTTGGTGAAAAAGCAAGTAAATTACTTGAAACAGGGATCAAGGTTGTAAAACAGGTACTACCCGAACAAGCGAAGCAGTTGTTATCCGTTAACCTATTTGATGCGTTTGATGTTGAATCGGTTATAGACGCAGACAAACTGGTGTTGGTATTCGATGATCTTGAGCGCTGTTCATGTCAAGATAAGATTGCATTGCTTGGCTGCCTCAACGACTCTGTAGAGAACAAAAAGATTAGGGTTATTCTGGTCGCAGATGAGACGAAGATTGAAACATCAAATGACGATAAAACATATCACGACTATAAAGAAAAAGTAATTTGCCGGACAATTAAGCTGGAGTCGAATTTCGAAGCGATAATAAAAAGTTTGATTCAGCAGTACAAAGAAACTACCGACGGCTATTCATCATTTCTTTCGCAGAATATCAATATGTTGTATAGAGTATTTTCTGAAAGTGGTTCAAGTAATATTCGCTTAATGAAGTATATTATAGCTGATTTTGAGCGCATTTATACCGAGTGGGAAAAAACGACTATTTCAAAAGATAATATGCCCTTTGTTCTCTATACCTTTGCTGCGAATTACTTTAAAAATCGACTGCCCAAAGAGGATAAAAGTAAAAATGAACAGTCTGATTATATTAATAACGATACTGAAAAATATTCTTTAGAAGGAGAAAGATATAGCAGTTTCTATTCAATCAATAATTGGATTAATACAGGTAATTGGGACAGTAAGAGTTTTACTACTGAGCTTAGAACGCATTATGATATAATCCAACTGACACCGGATCAATGTTTTCTCCGTAGTCTATTCTGGAACCTGGAGCAAAGCTATATTGATGATGGTCTGCCTATCGCTCTTGAGAAAGCCTACCGCGGTGAACTTACGCACGATGAGGTTGTTACTTTAATTAGCCAAATATGGAATCTCAAAGTTAATGCAATCAATCTTCCGTGTGAAGTTGATTATGCCAAAATGCTTGCTGGTTTTCAAAAACGGCTCGAGCGGATAAAGTCCGGTGAGTTAGAGGACGATGTCACTTCAACAGAGGCTACATTTGACCAAATTGAGGCTGGTGCAAAATCACTCAATGAGTTGCTCGGGAAAACCAGCTACATTATCGCCTGCTATGGCAACAGAAGCAAGTTGCTGAACCACCTACAAAATCCTCAGCTCTATAATGGATTTATTTTCCGGCGACATGCTTTTGTTGAGCTTGATGATGAGATGACAAGTGCAATTTGGAATGCATATCATGGAAGTAGCAACCGGGTTAAACGAGAAATCGGCACATTTTTAAGGCAAAATAGTTTTTTCTGTAAAGACGCCTCTACTGTTTGTAAAGATGTCTCTGATGAAGGAAATTTAAATGCGACAAAGGGAAACTACAACAGACTTATTGAGCTTCTAAATCATGATATAGAAGAAACCAGCGATGGAATAACAAAGATAATTCACTGTTCTCTGATAGAGACAATCAATGAACAGATTCAACAGATAGATAGCGAAATTGAAAAATTACATAAAAATGCGGATGCTAAAAATAGCCACGCCTGCATAACAACGCAGATAAAACATAAAAAAGGAACACGGAAAAGCTCTCTGCGGGTAAGAAAGTAAAACTTAAGTTTCTTGGAACAGTCATGATTTCAACCATGCCTGTTCCGCTTTTAGCAGCTCATGAACGGCAATGTAACCCACAAGGTCGCCTCTCTGTCTGCGCTATCGGGAGGATCTACATATACCGCCTTGAAAAGCTCTTTGAGGGCCTGTCCTTCTTTAAGCGCTCGTATTCTCTATGCCAAGCTGCGTCATCCTCGCCTTTATTAAATCGAGTCCTTTTTCATCTACGAAAAGTTTGACCTGTGTCGGTCGATTGCGATTCTTGCTGTTTGGCATCAGGTTTGCGCTTAATTCCTACGGGTTATTATTGGTCGATTATTTAATATGCTGCTCTGCGTACTTCTGTAAAATTACGCATAAAACACGCTTATAAATTTCTGTTCCTGAGTCTTCATCTTTGCGGTAAATTCCGAGTAATTCTGTGCACTTACAGGAATTTTCAAGCCGTGCTTGGTAATGCTGATGTCATCACGCGGCATAACATTTTTCTCATAGGTAGAACCACGATTCAACTGTAATTTCAAATCGTCAGCTCCATCTGCTTCAGGATAGAGATAATAACCAGCCTTCGCACCAAAACGGAACATATAGGCAAGTAATTGCAAATAATCTCGGTTGCCAATATTGTCAATCGGCTTATACTTGGCGTCGGCAATCATCCGCATCTCGCTATTACGGCTGATGAAATCAGGATAGATCAATCCTACATTTCCATCAAATAGTCTCTGAGCGCCTATACCACTCTTGTTCATTGGGTGATAGAAGATGTCTTCAATGAGCAAGTTAGCATATTCCTCCCACAGCCATGCACCATCAAACAGAATACCGTATATCTGCCTCGTTCCAGTACCGATTTGATGTTTCTGGTGTCGAAGAATCAAAAGACACAACCTCTGCAAAGCGAGATATTCCCTGAAATAAGCGTGGCGGATGGTATTCTTTTTATTCTGTTCAATGATTTTCTGCCTGTCATACGGCTCATAAGTCGAAGTTGCATCTATAACAAGTTTTATCTCGTCTTTTACTTTGATAAGAAGTTTATTTCCGTAAGGCTTTCTTTTGATAAACTCTATGGTATGCCGCACCAGCTCCATAAGACTGTTATCGTAGGAAAACTCTCTCTGACTGTACGCAACATTTCCCACAAATGGGATGTTCTCCTTGATATGTCTTGCGACATCAATCGTGCTTTTTGCATTTCCATCATTGTACCTGTGGCGGATATACTGTTTGAACAATCCCTTCCGCATAGCTGCCTTGAGGTAATACGGAAACAGGAACAACAGAAAATTGAACAGTCGATTGTCTTGATTGGCATCGGAGTTCAGATCTACGATGTTTGGAAAGTCCAGCACTTTGTCTAAAAGATACTGAAAAAAGTAATCCTCACCCTCTCTACAAAAACGGGACTCGATTACAAGCCGCTCATCACCGTAGCCGAGAAAGCCCATCACATTGCCGGAGCGATAGGTGTCATTGACGCTTTGAAGGATCATCTGGTCTTGTGTAATATCTCCTGCATCCTTTACGGTTTCAGGAAATACGAATACACCTTCACGCTCAAGCGCTGTTCCAACGTTTTATCTGCGATTTTGCCTGTCAGCTTCGCTACTTGAGAAAAGGCATCTTTTTTCTGCTGGGAGTTATCCTTGATCCTGATTAACTTCATTCGCATCACCTCTGGTAGGCTTCTGATAGCCGTATGCCCTTGCGAACCGATTCATAATCCCTTCCTCATCGTACATTCCCTGAATGTATTCCTGTAGGAGAGGTTGTAGATAATCAGTCCATAGCTGGTCAAAATCAAGTGTTTTCAGCTTCAAAAAGTAAGATGCTCCAATCTGATAATTTTCATTCAGATCCTCAACCTCTGTGATTGCCTTATTGAGCGCAGTCATCCTTCTGATCGCTTCAGCCTTTAATTCCTCGTTTTCCAGCGATGCAAGCATTTCAAGGCGTTCATTCGCTTTAAGTTCCACGAAACGGAAGCGACGGCGCATGGCAAAATCAAAACTGTCCACAGAGCGGTCGATATCGTTCATGGTACCGATGATATAGACATTTTCAGGAATATAGAATTTTTCGTCAGGATCAGGGTGCAGATTAGAATATTGCGTGGAGATTTCGCCGGCTTTTCCGCGATAACCGGGATCTATTGTAAAGAACAGTTCACCGAAAATCTTTGAAATCTCGCCGCGGTTGATTTCATCTATAATGAATATGTATTTTTTTAGTTTCTCGTGTTTTGCCTTTACTTTTGAAACTGTTCTTTTCTTCGCTTTGATTGCTTTATAGATAGCAAAGTCATAGGAGTATCCTTGCGTAGCAAACGTCTTTCCGAAAAAGGACGTAATATCCTTTATTTTTTCAAACTTCTGCCCGGATTCCAGCATCTTTCTAACTTCATCCAGATTCAGAGCAAGACTGTTGACAGATGCATTTCCGGGAATGGAAATATGGATATGCCCGTCATCCACGTCGGTAATGGTAAATTCATTTCCATTAATCGTCTTGAATGGATCAACGCCAAACTCAATCCCAGAGAAAAACTCTGTCATGGACTCTTGAACCGTAACTTCCTTTTCTACGGTTTCTCTGGATTTTTTGGAGTCCTCATAGTTCGTTCTGGCACGGGCAATAAACTTCTTGAAAATTCCATCCTGCAATTCAAAGCCCATTGTCCCATCCTTATTGAGTTTTGGTCTTAGTCCTTCAACAAAATCAGAGTAGTCATAACACGGATGGAACTGAACAAACTCAACCTGTTTTTTCTGCTCGTCAGTAAGAAGTGTGTAATCGTCAAAGTACCCATTGCTGATAATGTCCGTAGCGATTTCTTTGGCAAGATAAGATTTTCCGGTACCGGGCGCACCTCTGAAAATCAGATTTTTTGATTCAATCAGCATGGAAGAAAACGGATTTCGGTATCCCTTGAACTGTTGAACAAGCTCTTCTTGAACAGCAGCTTCCGTTTCTGCCGCTGCGGTTTCCTTCTCATCTTTTTCGCGGTATATCAAAATGAACTGATCTCCCGGTTCACCGAAACGCTTCAAACATTCCTGAATGAAGATAATCGTAGAGAAGATATTCCAGCAATAGATAACAAACTGACGTCCATTGTCATAGCTGTATGTCAGGTACTCTATCGTGTTGCGGTGCTTTTTGAAATCGTCTACACTCGCATAAATACCGCTGATTACATTGGTGCCTGGACTATATTTGCAGACAGGAAAGTTCTCCTTCTCATCAACCGATAATGCGTCAAGCTGCTTTTCAAACACCTGACAGGCAATGCGCGGCAAGGTTTGATTAGAATTTCTTCTTTCTCCTTTGCTGTAAGCTCGCTTGATTACATCTCCATTTACCCTCTTGAAATAAGCATCCAGCGGCTTATAATTATCACCGAGGTTCAGATTGTCCATGGTAAAGCGTTCGTCCGTCGACGCTATACTCTCGGCAGTAATGGATAACTCGAATTTTTCCTGCGGCTTTGTCTCGATGGTAAAGCCCAGACTTTCCAGATATTTCTTTGCGTCAACGCTGTTAAAGGATTCTGTCGAAATATCCGTGCTGTTTGCCAAATGGTCAGCAACGGCTACCACATACTTCGGCGGATATTTTTTCCCATCCTCGGACACAAGTACATATTTTACGCTTGTATTATGTTCGGGAACTCCGTTCTCGTCGATAAATTTCAGGGCATCAATAACATCTTGCTTTTTCAGCTTTGGTGTAGCCATGCTGCACCTCCTTGAAAGTGTGTACACACATTATATCATAAGGATGGAGCTGTTTTCAATATGACACCCGGAATTTATCGCATTAAAATGCACTCTTTCTGCAAATGTAAGCTGATTTTAGTTTTCCAAGTATCGGATAGGCTCTGCATCGAAATACCCAACTGTTGATTTCACGGCTTTGTGGGGTGTTTTGCACGGACACAAATATACGCTTCCCAGAGAACGACGCTTGCAGATGCCGATTTTGTAGTTGCCTCAAATTACTGTCTTATTGGCACACGCAAAAGGGCTACCCCTTTTTGATAGCGAAGCGAGACTGGATGATGCCTGCTGCTATTTAAATGTTTTAGTTTGATGCCCAGTGTTTGAACGTGTGCTATGGAGAGAAGAAGTAGAATCTTACGCATCTGATGGATACTTCCATCCGAGTAAGTTAGCTATTTTCTTCAAAGTTTTCTACCTGTTCCATTACCTTGCGAAACACCTCCGGACTATACTGCGGCGGATAACCATTTTTTATCAAGCACACTTTAATATCGAATTTTAACTGATCGCGCACAATCTGGTTATTGAGCCAATCGGAAAAGGAAGATTTCGTGTCTATAATTTCCTTAATCTTCTTTGCCAGCGCCCGGCATCGTTCGTTGACTTTTATGCCGTCCGTAATCACATCTGATCCGTACTCGAAGTTATGCTGATCGCGCAAAGCCATCAAAATATCATAGAACGCCTTTTCCTCAAAGGTAAGCCCGACCCTCCGAAAACTCTCGCGATCTGCATTCATTTCTCTAAGAATTTGTAGTGCCTGCTCAGTGGCGCTTCTGATAATCTCTTCTGTTGCAGCTTCTTGTGTCTCACCTGCTTCTTCCACGGTTAGATGCTTTCTGCGTTCATGATACTGTTTAATGGTTTCCTCCAACATTTCTTGAAATCGTTTTGCTGCCATCTGATTTGTTTTTCCATACTCCGTAATTTGCTTACGCAGCATCTTTATCAGCATTTCAAGTTTTGTTGCGGGCATCTTTATACTGGACAGTTTCTCAAAGTATTCAGGACTGAATATGTCTTCTTGCTCGCCGTCTTCAAGAACACTCTCAACCTTGTTGTACTTTAAGGCTTCTTCAACCATTTTAGCAACATAACGATTCATAACATCTGAATCTACTTCGCTTGTACCATTCATTTTTCTGACGAAACCAGCAATCGCCATGAAGCACTGTGCAAGCGCGGACTCATCTTCCTTGAGTTCACCCGAAGGCTGGCAAATATCATATGCAGCGCGCATTCTCTTCACGGTTTTCAAGAAGTATGTTTTAAAAGAAACTTTACTGACGTTTAAGCCATTTTCAATGTTCATTTTCTGATTGCAAGCAAAAACATACTCCGCTGCTTTTGCAAGCAACGTATACCGTTCAGTTGGATCTCCGTTTGGATTGAGGAACGGCATCAGGTCATACCCAGCAAAAAGATCTTTAAGTATAGAAAGTTCTTCACGGAATACAGATGTTGCCTGCTCAACGTCATCTTTCGTCGGGGCAACAGAGGTATTGCCGCCATAGAGTTTCATCGCTTCGCGCATATTGTCACGAATGCCAATGTAGTCGATAATCATGCCATACTCTTTGCCGGGGTATTTACGATTGACGCGGCTGATAGTTTGAATCAGCAAGTGCTTTTTTAGCGGTTTATCGTTATACAGATAAGTTAGACATGGAACATCGAAACCTGTAATCCACATATCGACGACAATGGCAATCCGAAAGTTAGATTTTTCCTGCTTAAAAGCAGCATCAAGCGCGTCAGAACGTTTGTCGTTTTTGACGCCTCCGAGATACTTGTACATTTCAGGTTTATCGTTACTGCCCACGCTGGCGACCATGGATATCGCTGGCATGGGTTTTAATTTTCGTAGTTCTTCTTCGGATGCGGTTGCGCCATCCGGAATTTTCTTTTCCTCGAACCATTCGGGGTACTTTGCTCGAAATTGCAGAAGAAGGCGATAAGCAATTTCGCGGCTGGAACACACAATCATTGCTTTTTGCACACGATTGGGATCGGCATCACACGCAGAAACATAATGGTCGTGAATATCTGTGGCAAGGCGTTTGAGCCGTAAGGGTTCTCCGAGAATCATTTCCATGGAGCTCATAGCTTTCTTACTTGCTTCAATGTCGTCCTCGGTAGCACCATCATCAGCACACTTTTGATAATAGGCTTCAATTTGCTTGACTTTCTCATTGTCAAGCAATACTTTAGTAATACGCGGATGATACTTAATGGAAACGGTGATACCGTCCGCTACTGACTGATCCATCGTGTAGCGGTCAATTTCATCGCCAAAGGTTTGATATGTTTCTGCAATGGGCGTCCCGGTAAAGCCGACAAAGGTTGCATTCGGGAAAGCCTCTTTCAAAACCTTCGCATATGGCTTTGAAATCATGGCTTTCATGTTCTGGTCAGCATCTTTGCTGAACTGAATTTTCTTGGAATGCTCCAGCTGGGTGCGGTGAGCTTCATCTGAGAAACAAATGATGTTTCTGCGATTGTTAATCAATCCGATTTTGTCGTCTTCGCGGTCACAAAACTTCTGGATTGTGCAAATGTAGAAACCGCCGCTTGCGCGTATGCCAAGTTCTTCACGAAGCTGCTTACGATTCCGGACAATGCTGACTTCACCAAGGCTAAGAAATTCTTTGCTCTTAGTGAATAGTTTTGCCCCTTGCTTTTGAAGCTCATCACGGTCAACAATCAGAATGATGGTTGGTGAGCCAATCTGCGGAATATTCGTGCAGCGCAAAGAAAGCTGACGAGCCAGAAACGCCATCGTGTAAGTCTTGCCGCAGCCGGTTGCGCCGAAATATGTGCCGCCCTTGCCGCTCTTCTCAATAACAGAGCGAATAATGCTCTGCTTCAGTAAGCGCGCAGCAAAAAACTGCGGATACCGGCAGACGATTTCGCGTTCATAGCTGTCATATTCGCCATCTTGAAAGTAGATATAATCCCGGAAAATTTCCAGAAAGCGGCTTGGCCGATACACACCGCTAATCATGGATTTCGTCTCTTCAAACGGGAGCGTGGATACTGCATCGCCCTCATCTACGCGGCGCCATGCGTAAAAATGTTCATAAAGGGTGCGCACAGTACCCAAACGAGTTTTTACGCCGTCAGAAATACAGGCCAGCGGGCAGTAGTGGAGCAGATGCGGTATGTCACGCCAATAGCGAACATTAATCTGCTCCCATGCATCCGAAATTGTCGCATGAGCATCTGCGGGATTTTTGAGCTCTATTATGCACAACGGCATACCATTGACGAAAAGAAGAATGTCCGGGCGTCGGTTTTCAACCATACCGTGGTCCATGTACTCCACTGTAAATTGATTGACTACGCGGAACACGTTTGCATCCGGGTTTTCAAAGTCAATCAGCTGAACCATACGGCTCAAGCCATTTTGAGGAGTAAACTGGATGCCGTTGACCATCCAGCCGTACAGCTTATGCAATGTCGCAAAATCGCTTTCAGCGCCGGCCAACCGAACCCTATCCATGATTTGTCGAATTTCTTCGGCTAATAAATCAGGATTGGTGCTGCTCAAAAAATGCTCCAAGTCGTCTAAATATAGCACTTCTCGCTGTGAAGCACGGTTAATAGACTTTCCGGGCAAGTAGTGCCATCCCTCTTTTTCCAGAAAAGAAATGAAAGCACTTTCGTATTCAGACTCGCAAAAGTGACCGTCGTAAATTTCCAGCCTTGCCATAGCTGCTTAACCTCCATCTGAAAGTGAACCCCGGATGAGAATGGGACACATAGCGCTTAGCTGCTTTTTTAGTTTTTCATTAATTGCGCGTCGGACTAAGTATGTATCAAAGAGTTCTGCCAAGGCAGTTTGTACAGTAATATCTGGAATTGGAATGCGCACATCCTGCATTTCTGAAAAGTCAAAAGTCTCTCTGGCACTTCCCCAAGAGTTGTAGCGTGCATATCTGTTGAATTCGGAGCGCTCAAAGAAAATTCGCAGATAACGCGGCAGTAATTTTTCCGTATTCGTGCAATTAAACACAACATATGACGATGAACAAATGTATGTATCCTTGCTTGCGTTGTGTGCAAGAGAAATCTTTTCGCCATTTCGAGAAGTAACAGTAACGTAGGCGAATGCGTCCGGATAGACAACATAATACGGTTTCAAATTTACACCTTGCATATCAGCCTTTGTTTCAATGAACCGCTTTTCAATGGATACGCCTCGAACATTCTCCAACGTGTACAACCCTTCATCGTTGCACTCTTCGGATAAAGCGATATAATCGCCGATTCGCTCATGAGGCAATTCGTTTCTCAGCTTATCAATATAGCTTTCGCATACAAGCCGCAAATCTTCCAGCCCGCGTTCATAGCTCTGCTGGTTGGCTTGCATAGCTTTGTAGATGGCGACATATTTCTGCTGAACAGGCAGAGGGGGAAGCGGAATGTGTATGTTACTCATGTCAACGAAATTGAACTCTGGCCGCTGACTTCCAAAATTGCGGAAAGTTACCTCTCTATAGAATTCATTTCGTCTGAAATACATAAACAGATATTCTGGATCAATTATCTCTTTCCCACAATCGTTTAGATAAAAAACGATGTACAGATGCGATACAAACACATGCCATTTGTTCGATAAGCGATGGAGCCAAGATTTAAACGTGATGGATTGTAAACAAACGCTCCATTATTGACGATTTTATAAGGCTTCAAATCAATGTCAAGGGTGCTTCCCTTAGGTTCTGCAAACATCCCTTCATTGGTTACACCTTCTATAAGTTCCACTCCATACTCTAAATTGTGGTTGTTAGTCGTTGAACGTTCAATAAAGTCGCCAAGACGAATCGTTGCTATATTGCGAAACGGGCTGTTATAGCTCATAACCAATTCTCCTAAATGCTTCAATCAAATTGCTTTGAGATATCCGTTCCTGTACGACCAGAGCACGCATCTCATTTTGAATCCGCGTCATCTCCATAGCATAGTCTATCTCCAAATCATGGTCGATGAATTCGATATACTTGCTGGGGACAAGCGACCAGCCATTTTTCTCAATCTCATCAATGCTGACACTGCGGTACAGTTCTGGCACAGCATAATTGTTTCCGTCCGTGCCATCACTCTGCCATGTGTGATAAATGTCAGCAGCGCGCTGAATCTGCGCGGTATCCAGCATGACTTTCTTCTTGTTGGAATCCTTCACCGGGTTTTCAGTCCATGTGCGCAAATCCATGAACAGAATCTCATGTTCACGGTTGCGCAATATGCGGTTGTGATATTTGCCACCCTTCTTGTTCTGGTTCAGGATCCATAGGGTCACGCTGATGTCTGTCGTAATGAACAACTCGCGCGGCAGCACGATAATAGCTTCGACCTTATCATTCTGAATAAGCTTCTTGCGAATTTCTACGGTATCTGAATCGCCAAGGGCACCATTCGCCAGCAGGAATCCGGCCACACCGTCCAGCGGCTTCAAGTGGGACAGTATATGCAGAATCCATGCATAGTTCGCATTACTCTCCGGCGGCATACCATAGTCTGCCCAGCGAGAATCATTTTCAAGGTCGGAATCGTACCAGCCTTTCAGATTGAACGGCGGATTTGCCATAATATAGTTGAAATAGAGTCCCTTATGCTGGTCATTGGTAAAAGAAGAATCGTAGGTCGCACCAAGATTGTGGCTGATGCCACGCAGCGCGAGATTCATCTTAGCCAGACGATATGTAGCAGAGTCTTTTTCCTGAGCATAGATATTGATTCTGCTAATATCGCCTTGCTTGGCCTTTACTAATGCGGCACTCTGGATGAACATGCCGCCAGAACCACAGCAGGGATCATACAGTGTTCCATCGAAAGGCTCAATCATGGTGGCTATCAGCTGCACAACATCGTGCGGTGTATAGAATTCGCCCTCCTCTTTGGTTGCATTCACAGCAAACTCTTTGAGAAAGTATTCATATACACGGCCAATCAGGTCTTTTTCGAGTCCGAAGGCTTTATGCGTAATCTTATTGACTTCATCAACAAGCTGCTTGATGTCATTAGCCGCAAGATTGCGTGTTGTGAAAGTGCCCTTAACAAAACAGCCTTTCAGCGGGGTGCTGCTTTCATCGAGGCGAGTCAGTGCTGTGTCCAGCGCAACATTTAGCTTTGAAGCCTCTGTATTGATAATCGTTGACCAGCGAGCCTCAATGGGTAGATTATAGGTACCGTCGGTGAATGTAGCATCATCAAAAAAGGCAGCCCGGATTTCATCATCATCAGGATCAAGATCCATCTCAATCAGTTTCTGACGCAGCGCTTCGATGCCGTCATCGAATTTTTCACCAATAAAACGCAGGAAAACCAGCGTGAGCATCATGTCGCGCTTTTCAAAGAAAGAACCGGAGTTGCGAGCCTTTCGCAAAATATCACGGCACTTAAAGAGAATTGAATCAAGATTGAGAGTATCTTCAACTTTTTTCTTCGCCATTGAAATACACCTTTCTGTTTTTTGGATACTGAGATAACTATATATTTCAGAATGCTTCCACAACTCGCGCTTCGCAGGTAAGCGGAAGCACATCTATGGTTATATTTTCGCATCTGCCATCCGGACAGCAGGGAACTGTGCAGGCATTGACCATTTGTCAGAGTTCCTTTTTCGCAGTCCTAATCTATGCAGGTTTTCCATAGGCAATTGCGAGAGAAATTTGCTTTCAGTTTGATGTTCCTTTCTTCTTAGCCATAGAAAACCTCCTTTCATCGTCGATAACTCCATTATACAGCATTTGCAAGGCCAAATCAAGTGGCTTACATCGTCTCTCGATGTTTTGTCATTCTGACTTGTTACTCTGCTGTCCCATAAAGAATAATAATTTGAAGAAGCAGCAGGAAAAGCGGCTCTGCATAGCGAATACTCCTATGAGAAGCAACAAAATCTGGTGGAATTTCGTCACAATGCAAAGTGTTGCATCGGACACTTTCCATTCCAGCAAGTTGAGCGCCAGAAACTTACTTACGCTCACAGATAGGGGGAATGTTATGATTATTAATGCAGAATGGCTGGATGCTATGAGCAAACAGCATCAGCGGAAATTTCAAGAATTACTGCCCGAACTCGTGAAGAGACTTATCATTAACAGCTGTACTTCGGTTTCCAGCATTCGGATGCCGCATGGTGATGACATTTGGGCACCGGGATTCGATGGCGTTGTTGATTGCTCCGAGGGGAATCGTTATGTTCCTGCCGGACGCAGCGTCTGGGAATTTGGCACCAATGAAAATACGCTCCAGAAAATTAATGATGACTATCAGAAGCGAACGCAAAACCCCTTAGGAATCAAAATTGAAGAAACGAGCTTTTGCCTTGTGACACCCAAGGTGTGGGCGTATCCGCAGACAATAACCGCATGGGAAGCAGAACACGCCGATTGGAAACTGGTAAAAATATATGATGCCAGCGTATTATGCGACTGGATTGAGCAAACACCAGCTGTTCGTGCTTGGCTATTGGAGGAGTTTTCGGATAATCACACCATTGAATTTTCTACTTTGGCCCATGCTTGGAATCTGTTTGCCCAGAAAACATCGCCTGCCATGTCCGATTCGTTATTTCTTGCCGATCGTGAACAAGAAATGGTTTGTTTTTTCGATACATTAGAAAACAAAATTGTCCGCGTAAAAGCAACTACTCGCGTAGAGGCAACCGGATTCGTTCTTGCTGCTATGATGCAGAAACCAGAGCTTCGAGAACGAAGCATCGTTATCAATGCTCCAAGTGCTTACCCGGAAGTCAATCACTGTGTAAAGTCAAAAATGCTTATATTGAATTACTATTGCGAGCATGATGTTAGCACGGAAAATGGAAATCATGTAATCCTATGTTATGGCAAAGAAGACACCAGCATTCGAGGAAGTGTCAGTCTTGTAGAACTGCCTAAATTTCATTATATTCGCGCTTTTAAGGACATGGGTGTCCCTGATCCGGAAGAACTTTATACCTTTACGCACGGCAATCTCAGAGCGTTGATTCGGAGAATTCCGGGGACGTCAACCGAAAGCAAGCCGGACTGGGCAAAACGCGAAGATAAAGATCTCCTCGCCCCATTGCTGTTTATGCGAAATATCAATAGAAGTTCAGATGTTGATCGAGCGATTGTCGAACAATTGGCTGGGTTCTCTTATGGTAACGTAGATAAAGCATATGCTGAAATGATGCGCAAGGAAGATTCGCCAATCAAGGCAGTAGATGGATACTACATCCTTGTGAATTACGAAGAAATATGGGATGCATTGCAATATAACGTTTACAGTACGCAGTATGACCGCTTGACCGATACGATTCTTTCCATATTTGATGCGGTTGATAGAGATTCAAAGTTTGCAGCGATATTTAACACTCGTGTAGGACGATCAAACTTGTTGCAAAACCTCCTTGAAAACTACGTTTACTTTTCTTACAACAATGACAATTCGCAGAAATTGGACAAAACAATCCATGATTTTATGGCGTTCATGGACAAACCTAATGCATCGGATATCATTATCTATCACTTATCAATGCTCGCGCAAGCAGCGCCAAAGATGGTAGTGGATGTGCTGGATGCTGAAACGGACAACCCAAATGGAATGATTATGTCTTTATTTAGTCATCCACAGCAGTTTGATAGCCGGTACATGAATATACTATTTGCGCTGGATAAGCTGACATTCTATTCAGAAAGCGCTGAACGAACTTGTCGAATTCTCTTCCGGCTATATCAAGTAGATCAAGATAAATTCAGATATTCTAATTCACCATATAGTTCACTACTCAATGCTTTGTGTTTTACCAACACCTGTTTTCCATTTCCAATAGGCAAAAAGGTTGAGTTGCTTCTTTACTTTTGGCAAGAAGATTCCTACCACGGTGCCAAATTGATTATTGGAATTTTGAACAAAAAAGTTATGTTCTTGCCTTCACAATATGGAAGGATAAGTCAATATCATGAGACGAAATTGTACTATGCTGAATATTATCATGCAATCGAACAGATTGCCGAAGCATCTCTCCGTTATTTCATTAGCGTCAGCGATATAGAATCAATCATCGCAGTTTTTGAGAACTATGTCAATTATCGTCCGCAGTTTCTCATGGACTTAGCCCACTTGCTTGAAGGCAATTCTTTTGATGCTGCTTCGCTTGCCAAGCTCAATTATGCACTGCGGAAGACGCGATATGACATTTTGCATCATCGCTTGACCAGAATGGAAGTATACATTCCTGCATTTGAAACTTGGATTCGGGAAACAGACACCAACGAAATTCCTTCTCGATGGTTATTTTTCGACTATCGAAAATGCCCTGATGATAGACTGCTTGCAAGGAATGATGACTATTACAAAAGGCAACAAGAAATGTTTTCTATCAGACAAGATGCTTTCGAGAAAATTTTCAGAAAGTTCGGTGTCGAAGGTGTAAAGATGTTGTTATCTCAAATGGATGATAACGCTGCTTGGGGGAATTTCCTTGCAAATACGTTGCCAGACACGTGTCACACAGAACTTGCAAACATACTGCTTCAGATGAATCGAATGCGTATTTTGGCAGGGCTTCTTGATGCCTCAGCAAAAGAGACATTCTACGCCGTATACGACTGTATTCCCGCGGATAAGCGTTTGCAAGTATACAGTGCCATGTCGCGAATGGATGTGGTTGAGTGGCTATCAACGGAAGAAGAAAAGCAAGCGTACTGTTTTGGAAAACAGATGCATCAATATGATGAAAACAAATATCGAACGCTGCTAACCTATTATCCTGAAGGCTTACTGCCTTATTGTGCTGAAATTATCAACACAGCTTCGAATGCAAATACAGATCTGGTCATGAACGTCTTCTGTGCAATCAAAACTACATGGCGTGCTGATAATATTCTAACGTCAGATGAAAAATGCGCTCTATCTGAAATCTTAGAGGTCGTCACCAACAGTTTGTATTCGGATAAATGGGGAAAGCTCTGTGCTGAACTCTATTTGACCAACATTCTCACAGAAATTTCTGAACCAGCCGAGCGATATTTTTTTGAGCACCCGCTTGAATTCATTCAAAGTTTGAATTTCTGCAAAGAAACGAATGACGGTAAATTCTGGAATTTGTTTTCTATGTATCGTCTACCAACCAGCGCATATACGGATTTGGATGCATTGAAACATTTTTCGGAATCGCTCATTGCAGAAAATCAAACTGATTTGCTTGGAAACATCTATGGTCGTGCAATTGCAGGTGCGGACGGTATTTTCCCACATGAGTCCATTCGCGAATTGTTAGAGCAGTTTGATAGTGATGGATTGGATTTGCAAGTTTATGTTGCTTATAGCGATGATCGAGGTGCGCGTTTTGTTTTGGATGGAAGTGATCAAATGCAAAAAGCAGCGAAATTTACGGCTGACGCGCGAGCTTTAAGCATCAGCTATCCGCATACAACAGCAATACTTCGACAGATTGCGGATGACTATCGAAGAGAAGGACAAAGTGATCGCTTGTATTCTGAGCTTTAAGCAGATAATTTGTTTTGTTCAAGAAGCTGTGTTGGAATAGGAAACAAATTGGTACGGAAGCAAAAGCCTCCCATCAGGGCAGAAAGTTATCGACTTCAAACGCTTTTCCTGCCAGTGTCTGCTTCCACAGTTTTGCGCTCGTCGGTTGTAATCTGCTCCGCAAGGATAATAAATTTTCCCATATCAATAGTGCCATTATTGCAGCACTTATACTTTACAACTCCTCCGTCTTGAAAGTCACATACCCCTCGTAATAGTAGCTACAATCAATCCCTTTCATATAAACTTCTCGACTGTTGATGTCGCCAGTCAGCGCAGCTTTCAGCAGCACCTTAATCTCCACATCCTTGATAGGGCTGCGCTCCATCGCAAGAAGATAATCCTCTTTGTCTCCCTTGCTCCAGTCCACCACTTTGCCAATTTCGGTTTTCAGGATATGGTCAAGCCAAATGCGGGTACTGCGGCCGTTGCCTTCTCGAAAGGGATGGGCAATGTTCATTTCCACATATTTTTCGATGATTTCATCAAACGTTGACTGCGGCATTTTATCAATGTTGGCCAGCGCCGCTTCCAGATACATTAGCGGCGCAAAGCGAAAATTGCCTTTTGCCAGATTTACCGTGCGCAGCTTCCCGGTAAAGTCATAAATATCTTCAAACAGATACCGGTGAATCGCCTGCAAGGTCGAGAATTTTCCTGCTGGGAGCGTATCTAGCAGGCTGTTTTCAAACAGTTCTGCCGCTTTTTTCTTGCTGATGCGTTCTTCTTCACGAGCCAGATCAGCGGAGCTTGTCAACCCCAATTTGTTTTCCAATGCCATAGTGAACCTCCAAACAAGATATATTTAAAATTCATCAATCTTCCTGAAGCGCACTCAAGTCAATCCGATAAATCATTTCCGCCTCGCTTTTTTCTTTTTCCACAAACATCAGCATATAAATCGGCAGATAAGCCACCTTTCCCGCCGTGCTGACGTTGCCATTGTGGAACACATAGGCTTCGGGAATCGCATAATCCGGATTCGCCAGCACGTTGCTTAGTGCGGCGTGTTTGGTGTAATCCTTGCCGGACTTGATTTCGATGGGGAGTACGCTGCCTGCCTGTTCCACCAGAAAATCCAACTCACCCTGCTTCTTGCTGTTGAAATAATACAAATCAAAGCCGTGCGTCTTCAATTCCTGTGCGGCAGCATTTTCGTAAACAGCGCCGAAATTGATGTCTTTTTCGCGGTTCAGAATTTTAATCTGAATATCGTTCATGTACATCGCCGCCAGCAAACCAACATCGGCAAGAAACAGCTTGAAGAGGTTCGTGGCCTTGGAAAGCAGCAGCGGAACGGTCGGCTCATTGGCGCAGAAGGCAGGAAGGGCAACGCCAGCATCCCGAAGCCACAGAAAGCTATTGCTGTAACGGGAAAATTTGAAGTTCTCATTCAGATTTTTTAGAATAAAGCGCTTGTTCTTGCTGTTTAATTCGCTGGGGATTAAATCGAAAATGTCCTCCAGATACAGCTTTTCTTCCGGGTCGCAGCGGGCAATGTCACGCTTGTAGAGGGTGATGATGGAACGCTGTATGCGCAGCACTTCCTGCAAATTGTTCGTTTCCAGATAGCGCATCACGGCAGCCGGCATTCCGCCGACAATCAGATACAGCCGGAACAATTCCATCATCTTCTCGTGAATCACGGCATCGACGGGCGTTTTTTCCTGAAAAGATTTGCGGAGCGCGGCGATAATCTTCGGAGAAACCTTGTTGGCATACGCAAATTCCTCAAAATCAAGCGGATACATTTCAAGCACATCCATGTACCCGACCGGAACGGAGCGCACATCCTTCAGGTCTACGCCCAGCAGGGAGCCGCTGAGAACATAAAGTGCGCCACCTCGCGGTTGACCTGCCGAGAACCTTCGGCTTGAACTATTCGGAATTTCCGAACAGTTACCTTTTTCTGCGCCGCAATTTCACAGCACCTTCCTTAACACACTGTTTTCTAAGCAAATACCCAGCTTAAGGCCAACCCATTTGCTGCCATTCAGAAGATGCACGATGGAGTTTCTGTGCTTTTCGCTGAAATACTTTGTATTGGTTATTTTGCCGTGATAGCCGGGCATGAAAACCGAATGGATGATTGCCGTTATATCTTCCAACTATGAATGAGCAAATTCCAAAAAGCATCCAAACTTTTCTTTGAGCATAGCGCTGAAGCTCACCCTACGCCTGCAACAGACGCTCTCGAAAATAGGCAAAGCCTTTTTCAAAGGAGCCACTGTAATCCGGAAGCGTGCAGCAAAGGAAATGCACAAGCTAAAGAATCAGCCACATTCTTTCGATGCCTCGCTGCTTCCGAAGCTGGCATTTATCAAAGGCGAGTTTCTGCTTGCAGTTTCTGAAAAACACCTCAATGCTCCAGCGCTTTGCATACATTTCGAGGATTTCCTGCGTGGAAAGATCCGTCTGCGTCGAGATAAACACTCGCAGTGCATCGGGATTCCCCAAGGACTTTTCCGAATAGCACAGCAAAACAACCGCTTTTTTGCAGTCGCTCACTTTGCCCTCATACCGATACGCATAGAAGCGCCGATGGCCAACGGTCACGAGGCTGACATTCGGATCATCTTTGCGGATGGCAGGGGCAAATGCTTTTGCCTGCTGTCGGATTTGGTTGGGGTAGATGATGCGGTTGGTGCGCAATGCGCCAATGGTCTGGAAACCTTTCTGCGCAAAAGCAGACATCAGTTCATTCGACGTGTACCAGCTGTCGCAGAGAAAATACGCAGCATTCGGCGGCACAGGCAGCTCTTGCGCAATGCGCCGGACAATCTCAATCTTGGAACGCGACTTGTCATACAGCACCATCGCGTAGTTCAAAGAGAGTCCATTGCAGGACAGCATCACGCCAACTGCCTGATGCCCGTAATCGTGGCACTTTTTCAAGTGCGACATGTGGTAATACGCCGCTTCAATGGGGTGCAACGCCTGTGACGAAGGCGCTGTATGCGAAGCAATCGTATCGTCCACGATGCAGAAAACGGGCTGTCCGCTTTTGCGGGATTCGTGGTAAACCGTATCAACAACCTGCTTTCTGAATGACCGCTCGACTTCGAGGCTGTCCCACTTCCCGTCATTCAGAAAATGGGCGACGGAAGTTCTGTGCTTTTCGCTGAAATACTTCGTATTGGCTATTTTCCCATGATAGCCGGGCATGAAAACCGAATGGATGATTGCCATTATGTGTTCCAAGTATACATCGGACAGAATTTTTCTGAACCGCAGCTGGTTCAAACACTTGCAAATTTCTTCCGATTGCTTTATAATGTACTCATGAGACATCACCTTTCGTGGCGGGCGTTGAGTGGTGTTGGCATCTTCATTCTACCACCATAGGGAGGAAATGTCTCTATCCTTTTGGTTCCCTTTTGGAATTTGCTCGTTTATAGTCTTCCAAGTAAACATTGGTCAGAATTTCTATAAATTGCAGTTGATTTAGACTCTTGCAAATTTCTTCCGAGTGCTTTATAATGTACTCAGGAGGCATCTCATTTTGTGGTTGGTCGAGAGCTTTTCGCATCTTCATTCTACCAGTACCACGAGAAAATGTTTCTATCCTTTTGATTAAGTTATAGAGTTTCTTCGTTTATAGTTGGAGGGATAAAAGTTGGATCCAAAAGCCATTGAAACGCTCGCCGTCAATGCTGTCAGGGATAGTGTTGTTGTATCTGATTTTCTCGACCAGTTCATTGCAGACAACGATAAAGAGCCGACTTGGGATGGCTTTGTCTACATATATAGTGACAAAAGCAAGAAGAAGGAAAAGCTCAAAGGACGGCTTCCAGTTCAAATCAAGGGCACGGAAAATGATGATTTCAGCAAAGAAGAAATATCCTTTCCAGTATCAACTGTCGATCTCAACAATTATCTTTGTGACGGCGGTGCGGTGTTCTTTGTTGTTTACATTGGAAATAACGGAGCGTCTCGGCAGATTTATTATGCTGCGTTACCTCCAATAAAGCTCAAAATATATCTTGCAGATGCAAAAGAACAAAAAAGCAAAAGCATTAAACTCAAAAAGTTTCCGACAGACCCAAACGAGAAAGCAACGATATTTCTTCAATGCTTAGAAGATTGTCAGAAGCAAGCAAGTTTTGCAGATGCCCCGTTATTGTCGCTTGAAGAACTTGAGCACCAAGGTGTATTGGAAGGAATATCCATTCCTGTCTCAACCGTCGGAGGAACCGACCCGAAAACGGCCTTGCTGAAAAACGAAGTATATATTTACGCAAAAGTTAAGGGCAGTGCTATTCCTCAGCCAATCGAAGTTATCCCTCAAGAAATGACGACGCACGAAACACTGAGTGCACATGTTTCTATCGGAGACCGGCTCTTCTATTCAACCGTAAATGTATTCAAAAGTGCGATGACAACTACGACTGTTTTTGGAGAGAGCGTTTCAATAAAGACATCTTCAAACAATGAAACAGTAAAAATCAGCTATACGCGCTCTGATAAATTAAGAACCATGATAGTTGATTTGGATTTCTGGCTTTCATGGATCGAAGCAGGAAGTTTCCAATGGAATGGGTTTGACTTCCCATTTGATAAAAATACTGTTTTTCCAGATTCCAAGGTAAATGAAGAAAAGTCACAGCTCAAATACGCAAAAAAGATGGTCGCGTTGCTTGACTTGTTGAGATGCAGCAAGGACTTAAACTTAAGTTCACTAAAGGATAAAGACTGGAAAAATATTAGATGTCTTGTTTCAGCCCTTGTAGATAAAGAACCTGTAGAACATCTCCAAAACGATTTACCTCCGGTAATAGTCATGGATGTAGGTGAATTAAAATTTATAGTTCATCTACAAAAAATTGAAGGGAGAGACGGCACATACAATATATTTGACTTTTTTAAAACCGAAATACCAATCGTGTATGAAAATGATGCTGGCGAAATGTTGTCAATTTCTCAGTATGTAATACTTCATGCAGATGATTTGGTAAAAGCCGATAATGTACGCTATGAGACTATATTGCCATCATTTCAAAATACCGCGCAAAATGAAGAAACTATTATAAGAGCAAATTTCTTCTTGCTCGAGTTGCTTAAAGCATACGACAAAGCTAATTCAAAAACTGAATTACTATCTGTGGCAAGAGCGTTTTCTGATTGGATTTTTTCTTCGAACGATGAGACTTTGCCCTATGAGGCAAAACTACTAAACAAGTTGCAAACCGAAAAACGTGAACGGGCACTAACGAAAGACGAGACTAAGCAACTGCTTCGAGTAATTGAAACGCCGGGTATCAGTGAAGATCTTCTTGTCGGTGCATACTTGCTGCTGGATCAGCAGGCTGCCGCAGAATTGCATTTTGAAAAACTTGACAAACAAGTGCAAGAGAAATTCAAAAAGCATCCGATATTTCACTTTTGGAAAGAAAACAGAGAAAATTCATAATGGATAAGCTGAAAATGCAAACAGCGAACCAAAACAGCAGAAGCTATCGTATCAGGTAAAACCGATTATCTGCTGAATGTCAAGGCAAACCGGCACATTTAGAAAAAGAAATCACCGAATATTTCAAGGATGATGAGCTTCGCAGTCGCATGACAAGAAACGGACAGTGAAAAAGAATCACGACGAGCGAATTGAAATTCGGACAGCGTATACGGCCGATGATGCTGCATGGCTATGCGGGGAGGAAAAATGGAAAAGGCTGTGCTGCATCGGCGCAATCCGCAAGGAAGTCGAGATTGCCGGCAAGCGCACTGAGGAGTGGCATTACTACATTTTCAGCCGGAAGCAGTTGGCAGAAGAGCTGTTTCATCATGCACGGATGGATTGGGCAGCAGAGTCGATGCACTGGCTGTTTGATTTCCATTATGGAGAAGATTAATGCCGGATTGCAAACAACACAGCACAGCAGAATTTAAATTCACTGCGTAAATTTGCGCTGTCGCTTATCAGGCGCTACAAAGCGCAGACCAATTTCAAATGTCCGTTGTCGCAAATTATGCTGGATTTCCTGCTGAAACTTGACCTTTTGTCTACGGTCTTGCAAAATTGATTTTCGTGCCCAAACTCCCAAAACGATTGATTTGTTCACAGCTTCCTGCTATAATATTTAGTGTAATGTTCTTGGGGGTGGTCTATGTCTGCAAACTATGTAAATCTGTGATGGGTTAGAGTATAATACTTCAGGCGTGATGTGCTTTTCAAGAAAAAACAAGAGAACGGAGTAATGAAAATGTTTTCATCGATTGCATTGTTTGCTGGGAGTGACGGGTTGGCATTCGGCATTGAAAAAGCAGAGTTCAACACTTTAGCTTGCTTTGAGTTTGATAAGAATCCCGCCAAACTTATTTCCGATAAGACCATATATTGCACAATGTGGGAAGAATCGATTGGCAACGAGGATTTCTGTCAGCGCGACAAGTCCAATAACAAGGGCATCGGTTATTTTTTCCGGCGGATTTTTCAATATACGACAAATTACCATGTGCCACCAAATGGTGAAGAAGGCGGATAGAATGTGTTTTATACGAATCCCGGTGGAGTTACATTGCCAAACGATTCTGTTGCTCATATCGTTTATGTTGGCTTGCGCGTCTATCCTTTGCAGACGGCAAGTAAAGAGTATTCTACAGCAGGTGGTGATATAAAATGAGGTATGTTTGGATTAATAAAGGATATATTTCTAAAATCGCTTCTACTATGACTGGAGGATTTTATGCGTTCTTGGGACTTATAGGGACATTTGTTTCTCTTAATGAAATACTGCCGGATACAATGCCTGTATGGATAAGGGGCATCATTAGTGTAGCTATTCTCATAGGCATCTGGGGCTGTTGCTTTGTTGTTGTCTCAATTCGTTTGGCTCGTAAAAAACGTTTTAAAGTTTTTTCTGCCAATAATGGTCACGCACTATATTTACAGTATGGAAATATCTTTGACCCAAATGAAGTGATAGACTCCAGTCAGCGTCGCAATATTGTCGTTCCTGTGAACCGTTGCTTTGATACGCACGTTGATAACCATATCGTTTCAGCGCAAACTGTTCATGGAGCAACCTTTAGTAGTCTGTATGCATCCGGAAAATACACAGAAGAATCCCTATCGATGGCAATAGGAAAACTATTAGAAAACACCAACTACAAGAGTCTTTCAGAGGAAGAAAAACCAGAAGGAAATCGTAAGCGCTATCCTGTTGGAACTGTTGTGGACTTGCCCGGATACGAAAATGAACATTTCTTTCTATGGGCACTCAGTACATTTGACAACAAACTTAAGGCACATACATCAATGCAAGAGTACGCATTGGCAGTGCAGAAGCTCATTGAATCATGCAATGAGGAATCAGAAGGCTTCCCTGTTGTCCTTCCGCTGGTGGGTACAGGACTTTCCAGAACAAAGAAGGACCAGCAAGATGTCTTGAAGTATTTAATAAATGCTTTTAGGATAAATAAAGCTGAGATTAACTGTGATATTCATATTGTTGTGCGCAATGATATAAAGAATGAGATTGCAATTATGAACATAAAATAAGGAGGAAATATGGCTATTTATAGAACACGAACCTACATTGCAGGAGATTGGGACAATGACAAAGACGCAGTAGATCAGTTGCACAAATGGAATGATAGCAATCATTGGAGCCTTTCATTTACTGACGCGCATGACTTGACTTCGTCGCGCGACAGTAGTCTAAACTGCACGATAAAGGCATCATTGAAGACCCGTATGGATGCATCAAAAACATTTGTCCTTATTGTTGGCGAGCATACTGCGTCTGTTACAGCTGGTGGCTGCCAATTGTGCAAAAGTTACAACAGCTATATTAAATATTGCACGAGGGGACGCAGAGTTGATTACCGCAGCTTTATCAAGTTTGAATGTGATAAAGCCATTGAAGCTGATATAAAAATAATCGTCCTATACAAAGCAACGCAGATTGATAGGTCAAAATGTCCTGATGCTATTAGGTGCCTTGGAACACACGCAACCATGATATACAAAGGAATTGATGGACAATACTACTGGGACTATCAATCTGTAAAGAATGCATTTGAATTATAATAGTTTAAGCATGTTCAAAAATGAGTAGGAGACTCTTCTGAACAGAGGGGTCAATCCCGAATTCTGTGTAAACTGCAAAAGGTAGTGCAAATAGAGCAAAATTTATGCAAGACGGGAGCGGCGCAAGCTGCTGCCGCCTTGTTTATAAAATAACAGCGTTTCGAGGGGATGTCAAGGGCGGAAAACAGTGCGCAAAACACATGTCCCACTTTGGAACGCACCGAGGATTTCGCATGTTCGATTGCCTTGAGCAGCTCGAACTTTTCACCGCTTGCTTTCTTCAGCTGCGACGGACGCTTGTTGATTTGATACCGGATAGGCTTTCCTTCA
>ENA-OOYR01000511-OOYR01000511.1-human-gut-metagenome-genome-assembly--contig:-NODE-511-length-25563-cov-3.449388_pt1 | contig 25563 bp, 15 predicted proteins | sample MGYA00241701_ERZ501374 | MGnify/ENA primary metagenome ERZ501374 (study PRJEB25962, sample SAMEA2042655) | human gut metagenome | biome: human gut; feature: human-associated habitat; material: faeces...
GTCCTCACGCTTCCATCCGTCCGTTCGTACTCGATGCTGAAGAGCAGAAGGGTGCTAAGTTCGAGCAACTGAAAGCTGTAGGTAAAGCATTCGATGGTATGACATTCCGTATTCAGGTAGACGTTCTCGACTGTCTGGGTTGCGGTAACTGTGCCGACATCTGTCCGGGTAATCCGAAGAAGGGTGGTAAGGCATTGACCATGAAACACCTTGAAAGCCAGTTGGCCGAAGCTGATAACTGGACTTACTGCGCTGAAAACGTGAAGAGCAAACAACACCTGGTAGACATCAAGGCTAACGTGAAGAACTCTCAGTTCGCAACTCCGTTGTTTGAGTTCTCAGGCGCTTGCTCCGGTTGTGGTGAAACTCCGTACGTGAAACTGATTTCTCAGTTGTTCGGTGACCGTGAAATGGTTGCTAACGCTACAGGATGTTCTTCTATCTACTCCGGTTCAGTTCCTTCTACTCCGTACACTATGAACGAAAAGGGTCACGGTCCTGCATGGGCTAACTCCTTGTTCGAAGACTTCTGTGAATTTGGTCTGGGTATGGAACTGGCTAACGAAAAGATGCGTGCCCGTCTGGTGAAAGTAATGAACGAAGCTATCGCTTCTGATTGCTGCCCGGCTGAATATAAAGAAGTATTTGCTGAATGGATCAACAATATGCTGGATGCAGAAAAGACTAAGGAACTGGCCGAAAAGATCATTCCGATGGTAGAAGCTGCTAAAGATAAATGCAACCACTGCAAGCAAATCGCTGATCTGCAACAATATCTTGTTAAACGCAGCCAATGGATCATCGGTGGTGACGGTGCTTCTTATGATATCGGTTACGGTGGTCTTGACCATGTAATCGCTTCCGGTAAGGACGTTAACATCCTTGTATTGGATACTGAGGTTTACTCTAACACAGGTGGTCAGTCTTCTAAAGCTACTCCGGTAGGCGCTATCGCTAAGTTTGCTGCTGCAGGTAAGCGTGTACGTAAGAAAGACCTCGGTCTGATGGCTACTACTTACGGTTATGTATATGTTGCTCAGATTGCTATGGGTGCTGACCAGGCTCAGACTCTGAAAGCTATCCGTGAAGCTGAAGCATATCCGGGACCATCACTGATCATCGCTTACGCTCCATGTATCAACCACGGTCTGAAAGCCGGTATGGGTAAGAGCCAGGAAGAAGAAGAAAAGGCTGTTAAGTGCGGTTACTGGCACTTGTGGCGTTACAACCCTGCTTTGGAAGAAGAAGGCAAGAATCCGTTCCAACTGGATAGCAAAGAACCTAACTGGGAAGACTTCCAAGGTTTCTTGAAGGGTGAAGTTCGTTACGCTTCTGTAATGAAACAATATCCTGCTGAAGCTGAAGAACTGTTTAAAGCTGCTGAAGAAAACGCTAAATGGCGTTACAACAGCTACAAACGTCTTGCCAGAGAAAACTGGGGAGCTGATACAGCTGAATAATAAGTAGAAATACTTTATACATAATAAAAGGCAGGAATCCTGGAAACAGATTCCTGCCTTTTTTGTTTATATCTTAGAAGTAACGATTACTTCTCACGAAGATATTCATTAAAACTCTAAAGATATGATCGGATTTGTTATTTGGATTATCGGTTTGATACTGACTTTCAGAGCTGCCATAGAGATTTGGAATATAAATGCGGCTGTAGAGAAAAGACTTATAGCGATTGTATTAATCGTTCTTACCAGCTGGCTGGGACTACTTTTCTACTACTTCTATGGTAAAGAAAGAATGGCAGGATGGTTGAAGTAGTGTTTGCATATCAATCTTTCTCAGGAATCCAACTGTTTACCAGTTCCTGATGTTCTTCCATCCATTGACGGGCAGCCTGTCTTTCCGTTGTCTGCGCCTCTTCCAGAGCAGTCATTAAAGAGCTGATTTCCGCATCTGTCAGACGAATGTTGCCCAAAAGTTCGGCAGCAAAAGGGTCTTTCTCGCTAAAACCTTTCCATGCTATGGTATGAATGGATTCCGTATTTCCATATATCAGCTTCGGGTCCTGAAGAACTTTCAGCTTGAAACGGTCGAACATCCAGTGAGGCGTCCATCCCGTCACGACAATCCAGTCTTTCTTATCAATCGCTTTCTTTAGGGAAGCAGTCATGGCAGGTCCGCTCGAAGTCATCAGTTTATAATCCAATCCATAGTCTTTGATGGCCTGATCGGTAGCTTTCATAATACCGGCTCCGGCATCAATACCGACAATCTGACCGGAGAAACGTTCCTTTTCCGCGTTCAGTTCTTCGATTGAGTTGATCGTAACGTAATCCGGAATCACCAGCCCGATACGGGCACCATCATAAATATCCCCGATAACTTCGAGTTTATCCCCGTATTGTTTCATATAATCTTCCATAGTGACAGGCATCCAGACATCCATAAATACGTCTGCTTTCTTACGGGAAATAGAGGTAAATATAGGTGCAAGGTCGGCATTCAGCAACTTTACATCGTACCCCTGATCTTCAAAAATCGCTTTGGCAAGATTTGTCATTGCAATACCTTCCGACCAGTTGGCATAAGCGATACTTATCTTCTTACTCTTTCCGTTGTCTCCGCAGGAAACGAAGGTTAAGAGTATGCCGGCAATAAACATTGCCGCAATCATTTTTATCTTATTCATTGATTATTCCTTTCTTTGGTGTGATTCTTATTTCTTTTTACTTTTTCTGTTATCTGCCATACCCTGAGTGATGCGGTCCAGCACGATCGCCAATATCACGACTGCGATACCGCCTTCAAATCCGAGTCCGATTTTCATTTGGGTGATACCTTTCAGCACGATTTCTCCCAATCCTCCCGCAGAAATCATGGCGGCAATCACTACCATCGAAAGTGACATCATGATCGTCTGATTGATTCCCGTCAGAATTGTAGGCAATGCCAAAGGCAATTGCACCTTATAAAGAAGCTGCCAAGGAGTAGCTCCAAAAGAACGGGAGGCTTCTACTACGTTTTTAGGAACCTGACGAATGCCCAGACCGGTCAGACGAACCACAGGAGGCATTGCAAAGATGATGGTGGCAAAAGCTCCCGGCACAGTTCCCAATCCGAAGAATAGGACAGCAGGAATCAGATAGACAAAGGCAGGCATTGTCTGCATAAAGTCGAGGACAGGGCGCATTATCTTGTTACAACGATCACTGTTGGCAGTCCAGATTCCCAGCGGAACGCCTAAAAGCAATGCCAGACAAGTGGAAGAAAGTACTAACGCCAATGTCTGCATCGTTTCTTCCCAAAAGCCCATGCCGTAAATAAGCAATAAACCCAAGAGGGTAAATACGGCTGTCCCCTTACCCGACTTAAACCAGGCGAGCGCAGCCAGCACTGCGATTGTGATATAAAAAGGTATTCCAAACAGTACGTGCTGAAAACCGTCTATGAATCCTCCGATCCCCATGCTGAGAGCATCAAAAAAGGAAGCAAAATGTTCTGTGAGCCAATTAATGGCAGTCTCTATATATTGTCCGATATTTATCATAATTCTATTGCGTTTTGAATGATTTCATTAATTTCTTCTTTATCTTTTCCCGTTACTTCGATGATCAATGAGGAAAGTGGCACTACGCCTTCAAACTCCCGATTCTCATTTACGACCCAGATTGGCGAGTTCGTTTTTGTCATCAACGGAAGAATATCTTCCAGCACCGTATCACCCAGCACTGAATGAACTTCATGCCTTACTACGGACTCGATGGAGCGGATTTGCTCTTTTCGTAGTTTCAGCAAGTCATTCAACCGCACCTCTCCTACTAACAGATTATTGGAATCGACTACCGGAAGAACGGTCAGATTCCGTTCGCGCATCTTACGGATCAGCACCTCCGGGCCTTCTTTCTTCAAACGTGCCACTATGGGTTTATCTACCATAACAGAGGAAGCTGTTATAATCTTGCTTCGATCTACATTCTCCACAAATCGTTCTACATAAGCGTTGGCAGGTTCGGTCAGGATTTCTTCCGATGTACCGATTTGTACAATTTCTCCATCCTTCATGATAGCAATCCGGTCACCCAATTTAATCGCTTCACTCAGGTCGTGAGTAATAAAGACAATCGTTTTTTTCATCTTCGACTGCAAAGTCAGCAGTTCATCCTGCATCTGCACACGGATCAAAGGATCGAGTGCCGAGAAGGCCTCATCCATCAACAGGACTTCGGGATTATTGGCCAAAGCCCGCGCCAGCCCGACACGCTGCTGCATCCCACCCGACAGTTCACTTACCATCTGATTCTCGTAGCCTTTCAGCCCCACCAGTTGCATACTTTCCATCGCTTTCTGCTCCCGTTCTCCCTTTTTTACTCCCTGTAGTTCGAGCCCGAAAGCTATATTATGCAAGACAGAACGGTGAGGAAGCAGACCGAAGTTCTGAAAGACCATAGCCAGTTCTTTCCGGCGAATCTGCAACAGTTCCTTATCCGACACTTTGGCTATGTCTGTTCCATTGATAATCACTTCTCCGGAAGTAGGGCGTATCAAACGGTTGATGCAGCGGAGTAAAGTGGACTTTCCACTACCGGACAGCCCCATAATGACGAATATTTCGCCTTCATTAATGGAAAGATTCGCATCTTTCACCGCAACTGTACATCCGGTCGCTTTCAATATTTCACTTTTTGTTTTACCTTCTTTCAACATCTTCAAAGCCTTCTGCTTCTCATTGCCAAAAACCAGATAGAGATCTTTAATTTCTATTTTACTCATACAATAAAATGGTTTAGGTTATTAAAATAATATACACAGCAAGACAAGAACAAACGATAACAGGAATCTTTCTTTATATCGTATAAAGTTCTGATTTAAATACGGGACAAATAACAATGAATCCCGAAATAATTAATAAAATGATTATTGACAGACTGAGTAATTAAAAAAGGAATAGAATTTGATAAGATAATCCTTTCAACGAATAGCAAAAAATAGCATTTTTATGTATAAAAACAGCCTGTTCCAGTATCTTGCTGGCACAAAGATACAAAAAACGGATTAAACATACAAATTATATTCAAAATCCGGGGCATACAGAGGGCTTTATTTGTAATGATATGGAAAGTTTCCGGGTAATATTCCCCTATCACTCAGCAAAATAGAACAAACCGGCAGATAAATATAAAATAAGTTTGAATATTTCACTTAAACACCGTATATTTGGCGTCAATAACTAAACTAGATTTATATGTTCAACAGGGCTATTACAATTTTCCTGGGGAAGGATAATTGTCATTACACAACAAAAGAAAAACAAACAGGTACTGCCACACTAGACGACAAAAGCCAAGTACAGTTCCTTAGTAAAAAGAACCCCAAAATGCCGTTTTTCTATAGCCGGCGGAATCTCTACATGATAGGTTTCCTGCTCGCTTTTATAGTGACTCTGCTCGAATTTATACGAGGACGGCATCAAAACTTTATGGTCTTCTCGGACGCTACTCAATTCTTCTGGCAAGGCATCAGCCCATACACAACTGAATTTGTAGAAGCTCACGGACGCTACTTCCTTTATTCTCCAGTTTTCACGGTATTGTTCGCTCCGTTTGCGTATCTGCCTGCATGGCTGGGACCTTTCGCGTGGAATCTATTCAATTATTCGCTGTTCTTTATGGCGATCTTCACGCTGCCCCAACAATTCACCCAGCAGCAGAAATGCCGTATGTTCCTTTTTCTGTTACTGATTTTAGGACAAAGTTTACTTTCATTTCAGTATAACATAACGGTAGCCTATTTATTCTTATTCGCCTATACGTTATTGGAAAAAGACCGTGGATTTCTGGCTGTTCTGTTAATCATGATTTCGGGATGTACCAAAGTATATGGAATTTTCGAACTGGCATTGTTGCTGTGCTATCCTCACGTATGGCGTAACTTTGGCTATGCCGTTACAATGGGCATTGTATTGCTTGCATTACCGTTAATCAAAATAGCTCCTGCAGATTTGCTCCCCTATTATGAAGAATGGTGCCATAGTCTTGCTGTTCATCAGTCCGCCGGAGCTTATGATTCATTTTTCTATGCCCGCCCCATTGCAGCATGGACATTGCCACACTTCCGTGCACTTCAGATAGGAATGCTCGGCTTGCTGACTCTGCTCTTTTTGGGGAATTTCCGCAAATGGTCGTCTTTTGCCTTCCGTGCCCAGGCTTTGGGCATTCTCATGGGCTGGGTAGTATTACTGAGTGACTCCGCCGAGAAGCATACCTATATTATCGCATTGGCAGGTTTCATGCTTTGGTATTGGAGCAGGCCAACACGTACCGCAACAGACAAGATTCTATTTTGGTGCTGTTTTGTGCTGTTATGTATCGTTCCTATCGACATATTCGTCCCTGTACCCATCAGAGATTTCATTACCAGGACCTTATGGCTTCATGTATGGGTTTTCTTTATTGTATGGATACGGATGATATGGCTTACCTTCCTTGCATCCTTCATTCATCCACGTGCCACAAATGTTCTTTCAGATTAACGCATCCGTTAGCTTTGAAAGAAACTTCTTCTGCCAGCAAGAGTTGTTTTTGTTCCACCCAACCGGGCACCAGCCTTCCGGTGGAATTTACAACTCTATGGCAGGGAATGGATAATTCATCCGGCACTTCTTTCAATGCACGTCCCACCATCCGCGAGCATTGGGGTGCCCCCAACAGCAAAGCAATACCTCCATAAGTAGATACTTTTCCCACAGGTATCTGGGATACGACTTCGTACACTTCCTTCCGAAAGGATTCAGAAAAGCTCTCTTTATCTACTTTATAATCTTTCATATATCCCTCTTTACGATCACAATGAAATCATCCTTTCCTTTTCAGGAAATCTGTCGGGCTCTCTCCAAACTGCTCTTTATAGCACTTGGCGAAATAAGAAGGTGAACTGAAACCGACTTCATAACCAATCTCCGCTACGGTCATGTCCGAAGAAGCAAGCAAAGAAGCTGCCTTCTTCAAACGGGCGATACGGAGCAATTCATTCGGAGAGTAGTTAGTCAATGATTTAATCTTGCGGTAAAGCTGCACACGGCTTAGTCCCATGTCTTTGCCCAAGTCCTCCACATTCAAACCGGAGTCTCCCATTTTCTCTTCAATCAATGACTTGAATCTTTCTACAAAATCCTTGTCCATATCGCAGACATCTTCTTTTGCCAATGTCTGCCCGTCACCAAAGAACTGTTTCAGACGACGGTGAGAATCGATCAGATTGCGGACACGTGCCAGCAACAGCTGTGAACTGAACGGCTTTGAAATATAAGAATCCGCACCACCGTCATATCCCTGAATACGCTGTTCGTCCAGTGAACACGCTGTCAGCAGAATAACCGGAATATGACAGGTCTGTAACTCACTTTTCAGCCGGCGGCAACATTCAATGCCATCAATGCCCGGCATCATCACATCAGAAATGATCAGGTCCGGAACATACTTCATAGCCTTACGGATTCCTTCGGAGCCGTCTGCCGCTTCAATCACCGTATAGTCTGTATGCAACAGCGTATGGACATACGAACGGATATCCTCATTATCATCAATAATCAGTACGGACGGTTTGGAAGAGTCATATCCTTTTTCCAGTTCTTCCTCTTCCGCCAATAGAACATCTGTTGTACGGGAATCCGCAGAAACAAGGGTGGTATCCGGTTCGGCAGCAACAGCCTCACAAGACTGTACAGGCAGTTCAACGGTAAAGACCGTGCCCTGTTTCTCATCGCTCTCTACGGAGATCATACCACCGTGCATTTCTACGAAGGCTTTTACCAATGCCAGTCCGATTCCCGAACCGGTATGGTGCATATCGATCTTATAGAAACGGTCGAATACATTGCGAATATGTTCGGCAGAAATCATGGAACCGGTATTTGCCACCGTGAAACGTATCCATCGCTTGTCCTCTTTACTAAGGGAAGACAGACGGACGGCTATTTTCCCGTTTTCCGGTGTAAACTTAAAGGCATTGGACAGAAGATTGAAATAAATACGTTCCAGCTTCTCCATGTCTGCCAGTGTATGATAATCCGTATCCGGCATACTATCAAAAGAAAAATGGATATGCTTCTTACGGGCTGCCGCCTGAAAAGACTCATTCCATCCTTCGAAAGAAGAAAGGACATCCACCGTAACCGGAGTATATTCCATCTTGCCGTTTTCATATTTACGGAAATCCAGAATCTGATTGACCAGACGCAGAAGAATGTTCACATTTCGCTGAATCAGCATGAGCATCCGGTGCTGATCTCCACTCAATGTCTTGTCCGCCAATAAATGTTCTACTGGGTCGGCAACCAATGTCAACGGAGTACGGAAGTCGTGAGAAATATTGGTGAAGAATACCAGCTTGGCATGAGTAGCTTCTTCCAGTTGATGAGAAAGTTGTATCAATTGGTCACGCTGTTCTTCCAGTTTGTCACGTTGCTCTTCCAATTGTTGCTTCTGCTTAAAAAGTTCTTTATTCAAGCGATTCTTTGAGCGGAGTGATTTATAAACGACCAATAATAAACCGGCTACCAATAAAAGGATAATCAGACTGCCGTATAAAACGACCTGTTGTGTAGCTACCTGAGAGAGATAGCCACCGATACGTCCGTTGAGCGTTTCAATCTTTTTGTCGAGTTCGGAAATGTGTGTGGTCTGCAACTGCATGACGTGTGCGTTGGTACGGTCCACAACAGCGGTATTCATCACTGTTTCTTTGGGATAGGGTTTCTTCTCCAGAATGTCCATAGCCAGTTGCAGTACCTTATCGCCATTGGTCGGATAGATAAAGGTGGCATCCAGCACACTGTCCAAAACCAGTTCCAGTCCGTTTCCCTTACCCGGCAAGGCATCTATGCCGACAAAAATCATTTCCTTCTCCCGCCCTGCCATCTTTGCTGCCTGATAGGCACCCGGAGCGATACGGTCATTATGGGCATACACAGCATCAATCTTAGGATGCCTCCGAAGCATACTATCCATTTCTATCTCTGCCGGACCACGTTCCCACGCAGCATCCGCTTTATCAATCAGCTTTATATCCGGGAATTTACTGATGGCAGCCATAAATCCCTGATGCCGTTCCATTGCAGGAGTCGAACCGCTCAATCCTGTCAGTTCTACTATATTTCCCTTCCCTTTCAGACTGGAGGCAATATAGTTTCCTACCGAACGACCGATTTCATAATTATCGGCTCCGATATAGGCAGTATATTTATCCGAAAGAATCTTCCGGTCTACAAGAATAACGGGGATGCCTTTCTGATAAGCTTCTTCTACAATCGGAGTCATAGGAGCAGCTTCGTTAGCGGAAATAATCAGCAGATCGACTCCTTCGTCCATAAAATAATGGACATCTTCCGCCTGCTTACTGTTATCATCCCCTGCCGAACGGATTTCCACCGAAACACCATTATAAAACATCGCTTCCCGAAGAATCTCATCATTCATCTTATGTCGCCATGAATCATCGCTGCATTGAGCCACCCCAATACGAAAACGGGGTGTATCCTGCCGGCAAGCCGTCATCCCGATTAAACCAAACAGCACCAGCATCCACTTCAGATATCTCATCGTCTTCATCTATCTCATCATTTCATAGTTCTTTCTGTAATCCAATTAAGAACAAAAATAAGAAATAATACTGTAAAGTTCTCTAACTTCAGCTATTTATTATTCTAAAAAGAAGGAAAGCAGTCCTCTTTCAGACCATCGGAAAGTATTAACAAAAGTATAAAGCGTAAAACAAACACTTAATCAATGTTATAAAACATAGCGTTTTACTTGGATAATTTGCAGATTTCACAGAAGTCCGTATCTTTGCACTGTGTTTTTCATAGTATTAGATTTAAGGTTAACAAAGGTTGGAGCAAGGCGTTGCTCCTTTTTTTATGCCCTGACCTTTCATCTACCGGTTAGTTTTCATCCCATTCCTTTTCCAGTTTACCATCAATAGTGTAGCGTTTCCATCGTCCTACACGGCGACCATTCTTATATTCCCCACATTCACGAAGCTGGTCATTCTTTACATAACGAGCTTCGAACGGTCCGTTCTGCCTTCCGTTCACATAGGTAGAAGTTTCCCAATAATCAAAGCGGTTGCTCACTATCAGCCGTCGTTCCTTGCCATGCAATCTGCCGGCCTGATAGGTAGCTTCATATCTCAATTCACCATTTTCCAGATTATATTCACGGTATAAACCGTCTTTACGATCGTTCTTCATATAATATTCTTTCTGCCTTACCCCACTTCCGTTGGCAAATGAGACATGGAGTCCATCTTCTTTTCCATCCAGATAGGTTTCAATCATCAGCGTATCTCCGCTTTCAGCAAAAGTAGTCCACCGACCATTCTTCTTTCCATTCTTATAACTACCCAGTATACGTGGCGAGCCAAACGTAAACACGGACGAATATTCACCGTCCTGCAAACCTTCTTCATTGAAATAAACGGTCTCATACAAATCATATGTACCTTTCAGAAAAGTATACTGTTTGCCTACCTGCTTCCCGTCCTTGTAATTATGCTCTTTCCGCAAAGTACCGTCAGATTCGTACGACAGTTGCTTCCCGTGCTCTTTCCCCATCCGGAAGTTTCTTTCACTTTCCACTTTTCCGGTAGTAAAGTAACTTTTGCTCGTACCATCCAGCTTACCTTCCTTATAGGACTTTTCTTCTTTCAGCTTACCGTCAAACTTGGAGTTAATCTTGAAGAGGCCATCCTTCCGCCCTTCTTTATAACTTCCTTCCGTTATTAATATATTGTCCACATATTCTTTGTATCCGCCATCATAAAAACCATCTTTAAAAGATGCCAGCACATAGGCGGAATGATAACCATCTATGATGCGATGTTCGCCATTCAATGCTTTTTCCGTTTTCAGTTCCTGAAACAACAGTCTGCCATCGCCTACATTAACAACAGATACCTGATCGATCTTATATTCCTTTTGCGCAAACAAAGGAAGAGCAAGATATAAAAACAAAAATACGTTCCAGCTTTTTGATCTGAGGAAGTTCGAAATGTGTTTCATAAAGTAGTTTTCTCTTTTTGATTTATTATTTAAAAACCTGCCGCAAAGATAGGCAATCGGCTTATAAAACAAGGCAAGGAAGAGGGGGACAATTAGAAAAAAGAACATCTGTTATTATCATTCTAATAATTAACAGATTAAGTAGTAAATCAAAACACAGGGAAGGGGGACATTTACTGAAATAAGAAACAGAAAAGAAGATGTGTCAAAAGCAACTAAATTCCCCTCCTTCAGGAAGGAGGAGAGTTTAGTTGCTTTTGACACACCTTCTTTTTGAATTTAAAGAGATTCTACAACAATCTGTCTTTCAGAATAACCGGAAGTTCGGGCATTGCACCGCTCTGCGTACAAACATAAGCGGAAACTTCGACAGCCAGCTTATGAGCTTCGGGAACAGACTTGCCATTCAGAATGGAAGCACAGAAAGCGGCAGTAAAGGAATCCCCCGCTCCTACCGTATCGGCTACCGGAACCTTCGGCGTTTCCTGAAAAGAAACGACTCCCGGAGTAAACACATAACTACCATTGATACCGCAAGTAAGAATCAACATTTTCAGATTGTACTTGGCCAACAGAATCCAGCACTTATCCTGTAAGTCGATGCCCGGATAACCGAACATACGGCTGATTGTCACCAGTTCTTCATCGTTTATCTTCAGAATGTTGCAGCGTTTGAAAGACTCGCGCAATACTTCTTTCGTGTAGAAGTCCTGACGGAGGTTGATGTCGAATATCTTCAGCTGTCCGTCTATATCGGGCATTGTATCGAGGAATCGGTTAATTGTAGCACGGCTCACTTCATTGCGTTGAGCCAACGAACCGAAACAAACGGCGCGCGTATTCAAAGCCAGCCGCTTCAGTTCGTCCGTGAAAGGAATGTTATCCCATGCCACTCCTTCTTTGATTTCGTAGCAAGGCACCCCTTCGTCATCCAGTGTCACCTGCACCGTACCGGTAGGATAATCCACCCGCTCAATCTGATTTTTGAGTTGCTTTTCTTTGAATACTTCCATGATTTCATCTCCCAGTTCGTCATTGCCCACCGCACTTACTACACGGCTGTCGAAACCAAACTGTGAAACATGATAAGCGAAATTAGCCGGAGCACCGCCTATCTTCTTTCCTTCGGGCAATACATCCCATAATGCTTCGCCCATTCCTACAATTATATTATTCATGATCTACAGATTTAATTGTTTTCCAAATATAAAATTATTTTTTGATACGGAAGGTATAGAACAGCAAGTAAAGTACACCGACTGTCATCACAGCAATCGCACCATTCTGCCCCATAGAAGTATCCGAAGCAACTCCCATAGCCAACGGGAAAACGGTTCCTCCGAAGAGTCCCATAATCATCAGACCGGAAACTTCGTTTTTCTTTCCCGGCAGATAAAGCAATGCCTGCGAGAAAATAACAGAGAACACATTCGAGTTACCAAAACCGATCAGAGCGATACAAGCGTAAATCACCGCCTTATCATGGAAGATGAACAACCCTACCATAGCAGCCAGCATCATAACAACACTGATACCGAAGAAAGATTTCGGAGACATCTGACGCAGGATGAATGATCCCAGAAAACAGCCTGCCGTACGGAAGATAAAATAGAGGCTGGTTGCAAAAGCAGCATCATCCAGTGTCATGCCGATGCGTTCCATCAGAATCTTAGGTGCAGTAGTGTTTGTACCAACGTCGATACCTACGTGACACATGATTCCGATAAAGCAAAGCAGGATAAACGGTTTGCCGAGCAATGCCAGGCACTGTCCGAAAGTGGAAGGTTTGCCTTCTTCCTTCTCTTCTTCAATCTGTGTCGCGTTGAGCAACAGAATGGCAAGGATGGCTATTACCATATAAATAGGGAATAATACACGCCATCCCAGATCGAAAGAAGGAATCGCCTGCGTTGCCCCCCACATGGCAATGTACGGTGCAAGGAAAGAAGCGATCGCTTTCACGAATTGTCCGAAGGTGAGGCTGCTTGCCAGACGGTCACCACGAACGATGTTGGAAAGAAGCGGGTTCAGTGAAGTCTGCATCAGTGCGTTTCCAATACCTAACAGGGAAAAAGAAATCAGCATCAGTGCGTAACTGTCCCCGAAGACAGGCAACAGTAAAGAAGCAAAAGTCACGATCAAACTGAGTAACACGGTTTTCTTCTGACCGATACGGCTCATCAGCATACCTGTCGGTACGGAGAAAATCAGAAACCAGAAAAACACCAATGAAGGGAAGATGTTTGCTTGTGAGTCTGTCAGACCCAGGTCTGCTTTTACATAATTGGAGGCAATGCCCACCAGATCAACGAATCCCATGGCGAAGAAACAAAGCATCACCGGGACTAGCTTGGAGAGAGAAGCGTTTTTAGTATTTTCCATTGTTTTATCTATTATAATTTCGTATATTAGCACAGTAATTATTTTCCTTTCCTATTGATCCTTTTTCTTTTAGCCTCCTATTTTCTTTGCTTATCACGGCTGTGAACAGACCGTATCACAAGGGTGATAAGGCCTTATCACAGTAATGAACAGATCGTATCACGTAGGTGAAACGCTATCTATCTCCCATACATAAGGAGAACATAAAGGCATGTTAACGCAAGGATAAAGGTATGTTAGCGTGAATTAAAAAGAGCGCAGGGAGAAGAAAGTCGTTTTTTATTTCTTCAGTTTGTAAACCACGAATGAATCTACTTTATAGGCACCGCCTTTGCTGTAGAAGCTGATATGATTGTAAGGTTCCGAAGGAAATACCTGATTGGTCATAGCGAAGCGTCCACCGTCACCGAAAGCCTCTACACTTGATCTGTCTACAAACAGGCGGAGTTTCATTTCATCCTTATCCCCTTCAATCGCAGTCCAAGTCAGCATCGGGAAGTTTTCGTTGAAACTTACCTCGCCACTTTTGCGACGGTCCATCGAGAATTTCTTCTCTTTCATGTCGTACTGCATGTCTACTTCTTCGCCCTTGTCATTGTAGAGACGGAAACCGATGATTTCTGCCTGCTGATTCTTGAGGGACAGTTCTATTTCGTAAGCACCTTCATTGTTCGGAATCAAATCTTTCACGATACGTGTTCCGTTAACCTTGAATGAGCGCTTTTTGGAAACACCACGCAGTTTCAGTAATTCGGGAGAAGGAGCGGATTGAAGATAAATCCCACCGTCGATGGCAAAGAGACTCAAATCACGAGGGATGGAGTTCGGACTACGGTATTGAGAAGTTGGCACGTCATTTGCATATTGCCAGTTGCTCATCCATGCAATGGCGATACGGCGGTTGTCGGGGGCATCGCTCCAAGTAACTGTAGCATAATGGTCTTTTCCCCAGTCCATCCATTTCGTGACATTCGGCTGATTGTCACAACTAAATTTCTTGCCGTCGAAGCTACCGATAAAGTATTGAGTAGCGGAGTCACCGAAAGGACCGTCACCGAGGCTGCAAAGCAATACCCATTTCTTTTCGTTGGTGCCCTCTACCGGAAGTTCGAATAAATCGGGGCATTCCCATACGTTGCCGTGAGCACCGTATCCTTCGCCGAAGCTGCTTTCAAATGCCCAGTCTTTCAGATTGGGAGAAGAGAAAATCTGCATTTCCTGTCCCACTGCGAGCACCATGATCCAGCGTTTTGTTGCTTCGTACCAAAAAACTTTCGGGTCGCGGAAATCACGAGCTTCGGATACAAGTACGGGGTTGTTTTCGTATTTGGTGAAAGTGCGTCCGTTGTCAGTGCTATAAGCGATGCTTTGTACCTGACGGTCGCTGTTTTGTGTATAGATGGCGATGATTGCGCCTGCTCCGAAGCCGGCTGTATTGTTATGATCTACCACGGCAGAGCCGCTGAAGATAGTACCAAGCGCATCCGGTGCTATCGCAACGGGGCGGTGTTCCCAGTTTACGAGGTCTTTGCTGATAGCGTGTCCCCAGTTCATGTTTCCCCATTTGGAGCCATAAGGGTTGTACTGGTAAAAAAGATGGTATTCACCGTCTTTATAGACCATTCCGTTCGGGTCGTTCATCCATCCGTAAAGGGGAGAGAAGTGATAGGTCGGACGAAACTTTTCACGGTTGGTCATATCGAAGGTGTCGGAGAGTTTCATTTCCTTGCAGCAAGCGGTATTATCCGGCGAAAGATTGACACGGATCGGATCGTTGGAGTTCATCTTGAACTTGAAAGAGACCGTTTTGCCGGAAAAGTCGGAAAGGTCTACCGGAACAAAGTAATCTACTTTATGTATGGCGAGACGCACGTCGAAGTTTTTCACCTCTTTATTATTAACGATCATGCTGATACGTACATCGGGAGACGCATCCTCTACGGGCAGAAGCAGGTACTTCTGGGAAGTATTGACACGTACAAGGCAATGACCTTCTCCCAGATTCTTAATCAGCAAAGGAGAATCCGCCGCTCGGGTTGAAACAGAAATAGTCATGAGAATAAAACAAATCAGAAAGGTCTGAAGTTGTTTGACAGGCAAAAATACATTCATGTTCTATGGTATTAAGGTTGTTATACTTTTGATAGTTGTTACAGTGCAAAGATAGGCGCTTCCAAGGTTAGCGCCTATCACTTTTGTTTCAAACGCTGTAAAAGATGTTACTTGCCGGTGTAGTTTTCATCAATAAGTGCTTACCTGAACGTCTGATACAGTTATTTCACCTTTATAACAGCAGAGTGACCACGGGTTCTTCTGCATTTGGTAGATACGGTTGGTGAAAGATAACTGGTCGTTGATATAAGTCACGCAGACGGACTGGTCACTGTAAATCGTCACACGATATTCATTATCTGCCGGAATATTGAATTTATTATCGAATAAGTATTTGGCATCGTCACCGTCTTTCTCAAAATTCGCTTTGCCTTCATCGGCATTGACATGGATACTATACCAGGAAGCGGAATCCGTTCCACGTACAAAAGAGATTCCGAAACGGTCCGTATTCGAAGCGGTCTTTACGGTGAAAGAAATCTTGTTATGTACTTTCAGACGGTTGAAGATGACGGAGGCACCTTCGCCCAAAGTATAGGTTTTACCGCTTTCGGTCACGTTACCATCTTTTGCCATTACTTTCACTTCTTGTGCGGAAGTGTATTTACGGTCGATTGCATCGGGTACTCCGAGGGTTAAAGTACCGTCTTCGTGTTGAATCAGACGTTGTGCTACCAGATTGCCTGCCCATTCGGGTTCTACATCACCAACATTTCCATTATCATTTCCGGCACGTGTGGGACACCAACCCCAAATGTAGCGGTTTGTTCCGTCGGAAGCGGTCTTTCCGGCATAGAATGCGCGGCTGTCCAGCATTCCTTCACGATTGTCCGGCCATATTCCGGCATCATTAGCGGTAGTTGCTTTCAAATCTTCCAGCGTTCTGCCTTTGAAATATTGTACTTTACGCATGAAGGAAGCCTGTTCCGAATAAATCAGATACCACCAGTCCCCCATCTTGAATACATCCGGACATTCGTAGAAACGATCCCACATCATGGTCATAAAGGTTCCGGCAGATTCCCACTCTTTCAGGTCGGCAGAGGTAAATTCGGCGATATGCCCTTTTCCGTTCTTGCGGGTAGCGATCAGCATGTGATACACACCGTCTTCGGTCTGGAACAGGAACGGGTCACGGAAGTCATTCTTGTCATAACCATACGTATCTCCTTTCAGGTAGAAGGTACGGTTCTTGGTCCATGTCTTGAAATCGGGAGAAGTAGCTACCATCACTACCTGAGCATTCTGGTCGGAAGAAGGCTTGAACTTATTACCGGTGTAGAAGGTATAATACAGTTTGTCGGCAGGGTTATAGATCGTTCCTCCTGTGCCGATGGCAGCATCCTGTTCGTCACGCCCTCCGCAGGAAATCAGTTCGCCGAGAGATTCGTAAGTAGCACCGTCTTTGGTAGCCACCCCGAAAATGGGATGGTACGTAGCTTCGGGGTTCGGACGGTAATCTTGCAGGTACATCACTTTAAAGTCCTTGGCAACCGGATCATAGAATGGCATCGGGTCACCTACAAAGCCGACCTGTGGCTTATAGTACATCGAGAAGCCATGCTCATCACTCGATTGGAAGTATGTGGCTGTACCGTCCCAGTCTTTCTGAGTCAAGATGGGGTCAGTCTCGTCACTGCAAGCAGTCATCGAAGCTATCAGTGCGGTAAATGCTATAGGTAAGATCATATTTTTCATCATTGTTGCTTATTCTTTTTATTTACACAAGTAGTTGATTGCATTGAGAGTCATTTGCTCTACGTTGTAGTGATAGTAGTCGGCAGAAGCGTCTACTCCCTTGCCGTACCAGTCATAGCAGCCGGAACCGATACAGAGCGTACGTCCGCTATTGGAGCGCGGTTCAAATTCGGCAATGACTACCGCTCCGTCGCCTCCATGTGCCAGATCGATTCCTCCTGTCAGGTTACGCCATGCGTTCAGGTCGTCATACCCTCCCCAGTCTGTCCCGATATGCCACTGCGCTGTGCTATTGGTGATCGCATAGCCGGCATCACAGGTATAGACTGTCGACTTGTCTCCATCTTTCCATCTTAAATTCTGGAATAACGGATGTGATTCGCTACCAGTAATCAGGAAGCTCCACGGAGCAGAGGTGATTTCGGGCGAGTCTTCGTTTCCTCCCCAGCTATTGTTCGGTACACGCTCGTCTTTGGCGATGCCGAGATTGGCGATATAGAAAGTAGCGTAACGGGTCAGCAGCAGATTACCACCATTCTGATAGTAGACTTTAAACTTCTCCGCTGCCGCTTTCGCGTCATCCGGCAAAGGAGGATTGTCACCATTGTCTGCGTGGAAATGCCACCAGATAGCGGTATATTTACCTAAATCCACTTTTCCGTCCACTACATCCTTGAATGAGATATATTCGGACATCGATACATTATCCATCATCCATTGGGCAGCGGCTTTCTCTTCGGGACTCGTCAGAAGGCTGACGGAAGAAGCCGTACCGACAAAGGCAGTCGGAATCACATTTCCCTGAGTAACCGTTACCACATAAGGAGTTACTGCCGAACGGTAAGTTGCCGTGTAAGTAACGGGGTTCGTAAAGTCCTGAATACTTCCGGATGCCGGAGTCACGGTAGCTCCGTCCGTTACGGTAAACGTACCTTTCAACTGAGTGATATCCACTGTCAGCGGAACGACTACAGAAATGGTTTTCGATAACTGGTCTACCTTTCCTACATAAGTATCATTCAATTTGAAGGTCAGTATCTTCGCCTCATCTCTCTTCACAGTAATCGTGTAGCTCATTTGTACATCGCCATTCTTCACCGTCAAAGATACGGGAAGAGAAAAGTCGATTGTCTCACCGATAGCGATGCTAGCCTTGGCTCCTTCGGAAAGATTCATTTCTGTGACCACCATGCGGGTAATATCGTAATCGTAGGGCACTCCTACTACGATTGCCTTATTCTGATAGTCGACAGTTCCTGCGTATTCATCCAGCCGGATAGAGTTCACCCAAACATCTCCGTCCAGACGAAGGCCGGATTTGAAGTCATCACTACATCCTGTGACTGTAAGGCATGCCACAGTCACCAACAGGATAGTATAAAGTTGTTTTATGATTGATTTCATTGTATTCTTTGTTTTAAGATGGTTAGTTACCAACCGAAATTCTGTGTATAATTTCCATTACTTGCGCTGATCTGTTCGAATGGAACAGGAAGATATTCGTTCTTATTTTCCGTAAAGCCCGCATTCTTGTAGATAGAGCAACGGGATGCTTCCGTCACGTAATAAGCATTGATGACATCTTTGGCTTCTCCCCATCTTACAAGGTCAAAGAAACGTGAGCTTTCCATACCGAACTCTACGCGGCGTTCCCATTTCAGCATTTTCATGGCTTCGTCCTGAGCGTAAGCTTTCAGGTCGTAAGGAGTCACTTTGAAGTTCACTCCGTAGTCTTCTTTATAATTGAAGATCAGCATGGTGCTTCCGGCAGCACGGCTGCGTACCTCATTGATTAATGAGATGGCATCGGTGATACGTCCGTCGTTCAACTGAATCAGTGCTTCGGCACGCATCAGCAATACATCTGCATAACGGATCACAATGTGATTCAGAGAACTGGCCCAATAAGAACCTTTCTTCAGACAGTCACAATCGGGATCTACATTCTCTTTGAGAGAAACATAATATCCATAAAGTCCCTTGCTGCGGCTCCAGTCATCATTCTTCTGGATGATGTAACCTTCGTTGTACTTATAAGGAAAGCCCGGCATACCCACCGTATGGAACAGACGGGGATCGACATTGTCTGTAGCCACTTCGTAATTCTCATTGTCGTAGGTACTGAACAAAGGCTTTCCCTGCGAATCGGTTTTGAAAGCATTCACCAGATTCTGGCTCGGCTTGTGGAAGTCGCAGCAGCCCAGTATCTGCGGAGTGGTCAGTCCCATTCCCCAATTCAGGTTACCGTTGTAAGTACCGTCGTTGATAGAATACTGAATGGCCCATACAGACTCTGCACCGTTTTCATATTGCGGCAGGAAGTTCATGCTATAGTCCGTTTCCAGTCCGTAACCGCCTTTAGCCATGATCAGGGGATCGGTGTATTTCACGACCTGTTTCAGGTCTTCTTCGTTGATTCCGGTAAGGGCATTATCGGCTCCGTCCTGGCGGTAAGCTTTATACAGGTAAGTTTTTGCAAGGTAAGCAGCAGCGGCTGCCTGTGCAGGGCGTCCTTTTTCTATTTGTACTTCCGGCAGGTTGTCGTAGGCAAACTGGAAGTCGTCTGCTATCTTTTGCCATTGCTCGTCATTGGTATAAGTGGTATTCGACAGTTCATTGTAAGCATCCGGTTCCATGTTTTCATCGTTTACAATAACGATCTTCTTGAACAGCTGTTTCAACATGAAGTGAGCGTGTCCGCGCAGGAATCTCATTTCGGCAATGCGCTGGTTCTTCAACGGATAGGTCTTTTCATCCATTTGGTCGAGTGATTGCAGAGCTGTGTTGGCACGGGTGATGCATTGATACAGTCTTTTCCATATATCATTGATATTCCAGTCGGTGGTATTGATACCTTTGGATATTTCCAGTGCGTTGAACACACCGCCGTCTTCTGTTCCCGAACCGCCTTTATAGCAATCGTCGGAACGTACATCATAATTCCAGAGAGAGAAGGAAGAGTTGATATCATCACCTGTCGCCCAGATGGCGTAGGCAGAAATCACCAGATTATCTACATATTCGGGAGAAGCGATCTGATCGCCGGTCACAATACCCTGAGGAACCTGACGGTCCAAAAAATCGTCACAACTGGTTGTCAGCAAGGTAATTCCGATTGTTGCTATATATATTATCTTTTTCATGATCATTCGTTTTATTGATGAAGTAAGTTAAAATCCGATGTTAAGTCCGAACGTGATATTCACAGGGATCGGATAAGAAAAGTTCGGGTTCTCCGGATCTTCTCCGGTAAAATTCTTGCTCTTGATGGTCAGCAGATTCTGTGCACTGCAATAGAAACGCAAGCGGTCCATTCTCATTTTTTTGGAGATAACAGCGGGAACGGTGTATCCTAACTGGATATTACGCAGTTTCAGGAAAGAACCGTTTTCTACGAAGTAAGTAGAGACACGCTGTTCATTGTTCGTATCACTGCGGGTCAATGCCGGAATATCAGAGTTTGGGTTCGTAGGTGACCAGGCATTAAGCAAACGGGTTCCCTTATTCAGGAAACCGACATTGGAAGCACTCCAAAAATCGCTTTTCTTCTTCACGTCACTGATTATATCCACTCCCTGAACGCCTTGCCAAAACATTGTCAGATCGAAGTTCTTATATTCCAGATAAATATTCAATCCGTAGCTGAAAGAGGGAGTAGGATCATAAATCCAGTTCTGATCTCTTTCGTCAATCACACCGTTATGGTCAATATCACGGTAACGGATACGGCCGACAGCAGCGCCTTCTTGAGTAGCATGGTTGTCTACTTCATCCTGCGACTTAAAAATGCCATCAGCAATGTAACCGACTTGTGCGCCGTAAGTATGTCCGACTACACTCTTCACACCATTACCACCAAACTTGCCGTTGGCAGCTACCGTTTCCGGCAATTCAAGAATTTCATTCCGATAAGTGGATATGTTTCCGTTCAGGTCGTAAGTCAGTCCAAAGGCAGTCTTGTTACGATAACCCAGATTAAATTCAAAACCCTGGTTTTTCATTGCACCCGAATTTATCCAACGGCTGCCGCCTTCTCCCAGCACTCCTACTCCTGCCATTTCAGTCAGGATATCTGTTGTTTTCTTGTAGTAGTATTCCAGTGAACCGTACAGTGATTGCTTGAACAGGCTGAAGTCGATACCGACATTGGTCTGTGTCGTTGTTTCCCATTTGATATTGTCGTTACCGATCTGGTTGCGTTTGAAACCGGAAGGAAGTACACCGCCACCGTTAGAACCTGTGATATCGTATGCCGTACCGTAGCTCTGTCCGCCGAAAGAATCGGTTGTACCATAGTTAGGTGCATAGATAGTATAACGGGCAAGGTTGGAGATTTCCTGATTACCGGTCTGTCCCCACGAAGCACGCAATTTCAGATCATCAAGCCAGGTCAGTTCTTTCATGAAGTTCTCCTGTGTGATGCGCCATCCCAAAGATACGGAAGGGAAAGTGGCATAACGGTGGTTTTTACCGAACCGGGAAGAACCGTCCCGACGGAGAGTTAACGAAAGCAGATATCTATCGGCATAAGAATAGTTCATTTTGCCAAAGAAAGAGACGAGTGAATACCCCTCACCGGCACCGTATGCTTGTGCCGTGCCACTACCTGCATCGGGCCACATATAGTCGGGGGTAAGGATAGAGAAGTCTTCTTTGTATCCGGAGAAATGGCTGTCGTCTTCACGGTTCAACTCCATACCTATCATTACATCTCCACGATGTTTGCCTACTTCCAGTTGGTAGGTAGCAATGGCGTTCCACATCCATTTCGTCCAGTGTTCCTGCTTGGCTTCTACGGCATTCTTATCATTTGCCACATTGCCTTCGGTGATGGGGTAGGTGAAGATGCGTTGTGATTTCTGTGCATAATCCAATCCGAAGGTGGAGCGGACATTGAATCCTTTGAAGGGGTTGAGGTTGATGTAAGCATCACCAAACATACGCCAGTAAGTATAGCGATTATCAGAGTTACGGTCCAGTCTCGCTACCGGGTTCTCACGGTCGGGATATCCGCCTACCGGACCTGCATATTCTCCATTGATGTCGTAAACGGGCAATGAGGGATTGAATTGCAATACATTTTGCAAGAATCCACCCGGTGCCTGCACCTCCGAAGTGCGGTTCAGTGTGAAGTGCTCTCCTATGGTCAGGAATTTGCCAATCAGATTATAATCAGAATTTATGCGGGCAGAGAAACGTTCGAAGTCACTGTCCTTGATGATACCTATATTCTTATAATAGCCCAGGGAGAAGAAAGATGACCCCTTTTCAGAACCATTGCTTACTGATACATTGTACTGCTGGATAATACCTGTACGGGTTGTTTCATCGAACCAGTCGGTGTCGGCAGCCGGAACGGTATTGGCGGAATCCAGATACTTGGACATGCTGATGTTGTTCAGTTGAGGATAACCGTTTGCGTCATATCCCCAGCTATACTTATAACCCAGTGCGTTGGTGTTGGGATCCTGGCCTTCGTTTACGTAAGCTTGCCACATAGCACGGCCATATTCTTCCGCATTCAGTACTTCCATCTTATTGGTATACATGGAAGCAGCGATAGAAGCATCGAAGTTAATCTTTATCTGTCCTTCTTTACCTTTCTTCGTAGTGATGATGATGACACCGTTTGCAGCGCGCGAACCATAGATAGAGGCAGAAGCCGCATCCTTCAATACCTGGATAGATTCGATATCATTGCCGTTCAGTTCGTGCATGCCTGATTTGGTAGGCACACCGTCAATAATATAAAGAGGATCGTTATTGTTCAAAGTCCCGACACCGCGAATACGTACAGTGGCGTTTCCACTGGGATTACCGTCGGCTGTGATGTTCATACCGGGGACGCGTCCCTGTAATGCTTTGATCGGGTTGTTTTCGTTTTGCTTGGCAATCTCGTCTATGCTGACTACGGAGATGGCTCCGGTCAGGTCGGCCTTGCGTTGAGTAGTATAACCTGTGACTACGACTTCCTGTAGCAATTCCGATTCTTCTTCCAGAACGATATTCAGTGTAGCTTGAGCTTTCACATTCACAGTCTTGAATCCGATATATGAAATGGAGAGTTCTGCACCTTGTGGTACAGACAATGTAAAGTTGCCGTCGATGTCGGTTATGGTGCCGTTACTTGTCTGGTTGGTTTCTATGACAGTTGCACCGATAATGGATTCTCCGTCAGTCTTGGAAACCACTTTTCCTTGTACCGTCAGGCGTTGGGCCTGAACTAGTGTACACATTATAAGAAAGAGTGCAAATAGAAGTGATCTTTTTATGCCTTCCATGTTTTTAGATTTTAATTAATATGCTTTTCATTTTGTAATCGCTGTGGATTACCTCTCAAAACATGCTTTCCCGAGTGATGTTTTGATGTTGCAAAGAAAGGGAATTAAGTGAAAATATGCTGTAATTTATGTTTCATAAGCTGGTATATTTGTAACAAAATAAAGGGCAGGTATCATATTTGCCAGCTTATGAAACATAAATGGCAGGCTATTTCTGTTTTATTCGCTTCCTTTGCAAAGTGCTTTCCCGAGCAACTCATTATTAATTAAATGTAATACCCAAAAACATCATGAATTTAAAAAACAATTTGTTGACTGTGCGATGGACCCTTACCTTTATAATAGGTACAATCTGGTCTGTCTTTTCGTGTCAGGCTATTAATCCTCCTTTTGTGATTAAACATTTAGGTGACGGACAGAGCATTGTCCAGATTGAGAACCAGAAGAAATTTCTGTTGCTTCCCGTGGAAGAGGCTGCTCCGGAAGCAAAGCTATATATGATAGCCGATAATGACGTAGTGCGCAATATGAATGTTCGTCTGGCTATAAATAAGGTGGACTATTTTGTTCCGGTAGATCTCTCCGGATTTGATAATAAATCACTTTCTTTCAACTTCCAGTTGATACCCGATACGGCTATTTGCTGGGATGAAATGAAACTTTCCAATGAGTTTGATACATCCAATCGCGAGAGTTTCCGTCCGCTTTATCACTTCACTCCTCAATATGGCTGGATGAATGATCCGAACGGTATGGTATATAAAGATGGTGTTTATCATTTGTTTTATCAATACAATCCTTACGGTTCTATGTGGGGAAATATGCATTGGGGACATGCCATCAGTACAGACCTGGTGAATTGGGAACATCAGCCGATAGCCATTGCGCCCGATGCGTTGGGAACTATCTTCAGTGGTTCCTGTGTGGTTGATAAGGATAATACGGCAGGCTTTGGTGCCGGTGCGATCATAGCTTTCTATACTTCGGCCAGCGATCGCCAGGTACAGAGTATGGCTTACAGCCTGGACAACGGAAAGACATTCAAGAAGTATGCGCGTAATCCTATACTGACTTCCACCCAACGTGATTTCCGTGATCCGAAAGTTTTCTGGCATGACGCTACCGATAAATGGATCATGATTCTTGCCGTAGGTCAGGAAATGCAAATCTACTCTTCAGCTAATCTGAAGGACTGGGCTTATGAAAGTAGTTTTGGTGAAGGTCAGGGGGCTCATGGTGGTGTATGGGAATGTCCCGACCTGATAGAACTGCCTATTGAAGGTACGGAACTGAAGAAATGGGTTCTAATCTGTAATATTAATCCCGGCGGACCTTTCGGTGGAAGTGCCACTCAATATTTTGTAGGTACCTTCGATGGAAAGAAGTTTGTGAATGAATCACCGAAAAACACCAAGTGGATGGACTGGGGAAAAGATCACTATGCTACCGTGACTTGGAGTAATGCGCCCGAAGGACGCCATATAGCGCTGGCATGGATGAGCAACTGGCAATATGCCAACAATGTACCTACTACTCAGTATCGCAGTGGTAACTCTGTTCCCCGTGACCTGAGTCTCTATACTTCGGCGGGTGAAACTTATCTGAAATCTTCCCCTTCGCGAGAACTGCTGAAACTGCGTGGAAAAGAAGAAAAGAAGCATTCCTTCAAGGTGGACCGTACTTATAATATGGACAAACTGCTTTCGGATAATACAGGTACGTATGAAATTGAAATGACGATTAAGAACAGAAATGCAGAAGTCATTGGCTTCCAACTTTTCAATTCAAAAGGAGAAGAAGTGGATATTTACTATAATCTGGTAGAGAAGAAGTTTGCGATGGATCGTAGTAAGAGCGGAGTCGTATCATTCAGTTCGGACTTTCCGGTGCTGACTCTTGCTCCGATAGAAGGCAATTCGGAAATGACGCTGCGTCTTTTCGTTGATAAATCAAGTATTGAAGCGTTTGGCGATGACGGACGTTTCGCAATGACAAACCTTGTGTTTCCTTCGGAACCTTACAACCGTATCAGTTTCTATGCCAAAGGCGGTAGCTATGCGGTAAGTTCATTCAAGGTTT
>ENA-OOYR01000536-OOYR01000536.1-human-gut-metagenome-genome-assembly--contig:-NODE-536-length-24650-cov-4.386827_pt1 | contig 24650 bp, 16 predicted proteins | sample MGYA00241701_ERZ501374 | MGnify/ENA primary metagenome ERZ501374 (study PRJEB25962, sample SAMEA2042655) | human gut metagenome | biome: human gut; feature: human-associated habitat; material: faeces...
AGCACCGCACTGGGATTTCGACCGCTATGTGGCTGCTGCGGACGCTGATTGGGAAAAACAACTGGGAAAGATCGAAGTGAAAGGTACGGAAGTGCAGAAAGAGATATTCTATACGGCTCTTTACCACACCATGATACAGCCTAACACCATGTCCGACGTGAACGGCGAATACATGGCTGCCGACTATACGACCCGCAAAGTAGCGAACAATGAAACTCATTACACCACATTCTCCCTGTGGGATACTTTCCGCGCTTCTCATCCTCTCTACACATTGCTGGAACCCGAGCGGGTGACTGACTTCGTGAAGAGCATGATACGCCAGTATGAATATTACGGCTACCTGCCTATCTGGCAATTATGGGGACAGGACAATTACTGTATGATCGGTAACCACTCCATCCCTGTGATTACTGATGCCATCCTGAAAGGTATTCCCGGAATTGATATGGAGAAGGCCTATGAAGCAGTCTATAACAGTTCGGTAACCTCACACCCCAACTCTCCTTTTGAGGTATGGGAGAAATACGGCTTTATGCCCGAAAACATTCAGACTCAATCTGTCTCCATCACTCTGGAACAGGCTTTTGATGACTGGTGCGTTGCCCAACTGGCTGCAAAACTGAACAAGGATACCGATTATCAGCGATTCCACAAACGCTCCGAATATTACCGGAACCTTTTCCATCCGAAAACGAAGTTCTTCCAGTCCAAGAATGACAAGGGAGAATGGATCGAACCTTTCGACCCGTATCAATACGGTGGAAACGGTGGGCATCCGTTTACCGAAGGAAATGCATGGCAATACTTTTGGTATGTTCCGCATAACATCCAGGCCTTGATGGAACTGACAGGAGGAACGAAAGCCTTTGAACAAAAGCTGGATACCTTTTTTACCTCTACCTATAAGAGTGAGCAGATGAATCATAACGCTTCGGGATTTGTGGGACAGTATGCACATGGTAATGAGCCCAGCCATCACGTAGCTTATCTCTATAATTTTGCAGGTCAGCCGTGGAAGACGCAAAAGTATGTCAGCCATATTCTGAACACGCTGTATAACAACACTTCTTCGGGATATGCCGGAAATGATGACTGCGGTCAGATGTCTGCCTGGTATGTATTCAGTGCGATGGGATTCTATCCGGTCAATCCTGCCGACGGCCGGTATGTCATCGGTTCCCCGCTTTTGGATGAGTGTACTTTGAAACTGGCAGGTAATAAGGAATTCCGTATCCGGACCATCCGCAAGTCTCCCGAAGATATCTACATTCAGTCGGTGACTTTGAACGGGAAGAAACACAAAGATTTCTTCATCACTCATCAGGACATCATGAACGGTGGTACGATGGTATTCAAGATGGGTAAGAAACCATCCGGATGGGGAAAGTAAACAGTATGAATTCAGATATTGTATCTAATAGAAACATGGATGAGTTATATCATATAGGGCAATAAATATTATAGCCTTGTTTCTATATAATAAGAGACTGTCTACCTTCTGACAGTCTCTTATTATTATTTTCTTATTTAACCTCTTCGGAAGTCTGTAACATCTGGAACAACTTGTCCAGCTTTGGAGCCATGATAATCTCCGTACGGCGGTTCTTGCTTCTGCCTTCCGCAGTTTCATTGTCGTCAACAGGCATATATTCGCCGCGACCGCTGGGCTGTATCTGCAAAGGATTTACACCGTAGTTCTTAATCAGGATACGTACGACGGAGGTAGCACGAATCACGCTCAAATCCCAGTTGTCTTTGAACTGTACGGTGTTGATCGGTTTATTGTCGGTGTGACCTTCGATAAATACGTCGATGTCGGTCTGCTTGTTCAGGACTTCCGCCAATTTGCCGAGAGCTTCCTCTCCGCGTTTATCCAGACGGGCGCTTCCTGACTGGAACAGCAATTTGTCCGACATTGCCACATACACCTTTCCATCCTTTTCACGAACCGTCAGTTCGTCTGTGCTAAAGCCCAGTAACGCGTCTTTCACACTGTTCAGCAGTTGTTTCACTTTCTCGTTCTGAGCGTTGATCATGTCCTGCAACTCGTTGATGGTGCGTTCTCTTTCGCTAAGTTCGTTTTTCTTCTGACTCAACAAGGCATTCAGTTTTTCCTGTTCCGTCATGTTAGTACTAAGCATGCTCTGATACTGACGGATACTGTTTCCCATCTGGGTGGTATCACGCAGGAGCTTCTTGATTTGTGCTGACAGCTGGTCGCCCGTGTTGCGGCAATCAGTCAATAAACTTTGCAAGCTGTCGATACTTGCAATACGTGCGGCTTCTGTCATCATGAACTTCTTTTTCGTTACACATGAAGTACATAATAACAATGTAAGGAAAGTAAATAATGCAATTTTCTTCATTACGCTTTATTTTTTTTGCAAAGAAATAATTTTCTTCTGAAGATTACAAAAATTCTTTTATTAAACTCTGTGTCATATAGTTAAGAAATGGCCTGAGAGAATTTTACTGCTGGCACTTCGTTGATGTCAAGACAGGCTGTTGTGCGGAATATGCTAAAGAATCAGCGTTGCAGAAACTCGCAAAGTTTCTGTACAGCCAGTGCACGGTGACTGATCTTGTTCTTTGTTTCGTTTCCCAGTTCGGCAAAAGTCTGTTCGTACCCTTCGGGCTTGAATATCGGGTCATAACCGAAGCCGGAATCTCCGCGCTTCTCTTTGATGATTTCCCCTTTGATCACACCTTCAAAGAGATATTCCTTTCCGTCGAGAATCAGCGAAATGGCAGTGCGGAATTGCGCTTTCCGATTCTCTTTTCCTTCCAGTTCGTGGAGCAGCTTGCGCATATTCGCCTGAGCATCGTGGCCTTCGCCTTCGGCATAACGGGCGGAGTACACGCCGGGCGCTCCGTTCAGAGCTTCCACTTCCAGTCCGGTGTCATCGGCAAAGCAGTCCAACTGATAGTTCCGGTAGATAAAAGAAGATTTCAGCAAGGCATTTCCTTCCAGCGTTTCGGCTGTTTCGGGGATGTCCGTGTGGCAGTCAATGTCATTCAGACTGAGCAGTTCTACCTTATCCCCAAGGATAGCGGCTACTTCTTCGAGCTTATGAGCATTGTTAGTGGCAAATACAAGTTTGCGTTTCATGGTCTTATTCTTGTTTTTTAGTGGAATTATCCGGATTCATTCACCTGTTTATTTCACTTTCAACTGATCGAACCCTTCGCCATACACCCCGATGACGGAACTTTGCGAGATGAAAGCGTTCGGGTCGATACGTTTTACCAGTCGGAAGATATCCAGCGACTGACGTCTTTTGGCCAGTACGACCAATACTTTTACATCGTTTTTGCTGTACCATCCGGTGCCGTTGAGCACGGTCACCCCACGGTCAGTATCTTTGATGATGCGGTCGGCTATCTCATCATACTTCTTGGAGAAGATGAAGAACTGTACGGACTGACGGGCGCTGTTGATAATCCAGTCGAGCACGACACCGATAATGAACAGAGTGACGAAACCGAAGATTACCCGACGCCAGTCGTGAAACACAAAGTAACAGGAACTGATGATGAACACATCACAAATCATGATCATCCTTCCAAGTGATACGTCTTTGTATTTGTTGACAATAGCAGCGATGATGTCCGTTCCTCCGGTACTGCCGTTATAATTGAAAGTAATGCCCAGACCTACACCACACATAGCCGCACCGATGATACAAGCCATAAAGTCCTGTCCGCTGCCGAGCAGCAGAGGCTTTCCGTCGGCCGACATATCGGGCGTTTGTATGTAGTTGTTTACCAACACCTGGAATATCCATAGCAGGAAAGTCAGCATGAAAATTGCATAAGTAGTCTTTATGCTGAATCGCGGACCTAATATCTTGATGGCAAATGTCATCAGAACCGCATTGATGATGAAGTACGACCACTGGATAGGAAATCCCGTTGCGTAATAAATGATAGCCCCGATACCGGTAGTACCCCCTGTCGTTATCTGGTAAGGCAGCAGAAATGCCGCCCATCCCAAAGCATAACTGATCAATCCGAGAGTGATGTAGATATAATCCTTCACTTCTCTCATTATTTCCGCTTTTGCTGGTTTGCGCATTTAATTAATAGGTAATAAGTATTAAGTAATAGGTAATAAGTCGTAGTCGATAGGTACAGGTAATAAGTATTAAGTATTAGGTATTAACCTTGCGGATATGCTCGGAAAGCAGCTACGGTTATTACCTATTACTTATTACCTGTTACTTATTTTAAACTACCACATTTACAATCTTCTTCGGCACCACGATGATCTTCTTCGGTGTTTTGCCTTCGATCCACTTCTGCGAACGTTCGTCGGCTAATACGGCAGCCTGGATGGCATCCGAAGCGGCATCAGCGTCAAACTCCATGTTGAAGCGTGCTTTTCCGTTGAAGGAGATGGTATAGTTGATCGTATCTTCTTTCAGATATTCTTCGTTGTATGCGGGCCATGCGGCGTCACATACGGAAGTTTCGTGTCCCAGTGTATCCCACAGTTCTTCGCAAACGTGCGGAGCGAAAGGAGCGAGGGTGATAACGAGCTGTTCCAGTATCTCTTTCTTGTTGCATTTCAAGTTGGAGAGTTCGTTGACACAGATCATGAATGCGCTGACAGACGTATTGTAAGAGAACTGTTCGATATCTCCCGTTACTTTCTTGATCAGTTTGTGCAGGCTCTTCAACTCTTCCTTCGTTGCAGGCTCGTCTTTCACCAGATATTCGTCGGTACGGCTGTAGAACAATGACCAGAACTTACGGATAAAGCGGTGTACACCGTCAATACCGTTCGTATCCCAAGGCTTGGACTGCTCAACCGGACCGAGGAACATTTCGTACATACGAAGGGTGTCTGCACCGTATTTTTCCACAATCATATCCGGATTGACTACGTTGAACATTGATTTACTCATCTTCTCAACCGCCCATCCGCAGATGTATTTTCCGTCTTCGAGGATAAACTCTGCTTCCGCATATTCGGGACGCCATGCCTTGAATGCTTCCAGGTCGAGGATATCATTGGATACGATGTTTACATCCACATGAAGTGGAGTCACTTCGTATTGGTCTTTCAGGTTCAGTGAAACGAAGGTGTGAGTATCTTTGATGCGATATACAAAGTTGCTGCGGCCTTGAATCATGCCTTGGTTTACTAACTTCTGGAACGGTTCTTCTACTACCGATGCACCTACATCGTGCAGGAACTTATTCCAGAAACGGGAGTAGATCAAGTGTCCGGTAGCGTGTTCCGTTCCTCCTACATAAAGGTCTACGTTTTTCCAGTATTCGTCCACTTTCGGGTCCACCAATGCTTTGTTGTTGTGCGGGTCCATGTAGCGCAGATAGTATGCGGAAGAACCGGCGAATCCCGGCATGGTGTTCAGTTCCAGCGGGAAGATGGTAACGTTGTCGATCTTTTCGTTTTCTACTGTGCACTTGTTTACCGTGTCCCACGCCCATTCCTTGGCGTGTCCCAATGGAGGTTCGCCTGTTTCGGTGGGGAGGAACTTGTCTACTTCCGGAAGTTCCAGCGGCAGACAGTCTTCGTCGATCATGTACGGCATTCCGTCTTTGTAGTATACAGGGAACGGTTCCCCCCAGTAGCGCTGGCGTGAGAAAATGGCGTCGCGAAGACGGTAGTTCACTTTCACACGTCCCAGATTATGTTCTTTCACATATTGCTTGGTCTTTTCAATGGCTTCCTTGATGGTCAGTCCGTTCAGAGACAGATCACAGTACGGAGTTACATCCGGACGCGGAGAGTTGCAGACGATACCTTCCTTGGCATCGAAGCTTTCTTCGTTTACGTCACAACCTTCTACCAACGGGCGGATTTCGAGTCCGAAATGCTTGGCGAAAGCATAGTCGCGGCTATCGTGGGCGGGTACGGCCATGATGGCTCCTGTTCCGTATCCTGCCAATACGTAATCGCTGATCCAGATGGGCACTGCTTCACCTGTAAACGGATTGATAGCATACGAACCGCTGAATACACCGGTCACGCTGCGGTCGGCGATGCGTTCGCGTTCCGTACGTTTCTTGGTGCGGTCAAGGTAGGCGTCTACTTCTGCTTTCTGGGCGGGAGTGGTCAGCTGGGCTACCAGATCACTTTCCGGAGCCAGAACCATGAAGGTCACACCGAACATGGTATCTGCACGGGTAGTAAAGATGGTAAATTCGAGATCGCTGTCTTTTACCTTGAACTGTACTTCGGCACCTTCGGAGCGTCCGATCCAGTTCTTTTGAGTTTCTTTCAGTGATTCGGTCCAGTCGATGGTATCCAGTCCGTCGAGCAGACGCTGAGCATAAGCGGATACACGCAGACACCACTGGCGCATCTTCTTCTGGACTACGGGGAAGCCGCCGCGTTCGCTGACGCCGTCTATGACTTCGTCATTTGCCAATACGGTTCCCAGTGCCTGGCACCAGTTCACCATCGTTTCGCCGAGGTAGGCGATGCGGTAGTTCATCAGGATTTCCTGCTGTTCCTTTTCGCTTTTGGCTTTCCATTCTTCGGCGGTAAAGCTGATTTCTTCGCTGCAGGCAGCGTTGAGTCCTTCGTTTCCGTAGATTGCGAATGCATCGATCAGTTCCTGGATAGGGCGTGCCTGCTGTTCGTCGTTGCAGTAGTAGCTGTTGAACATCTTTTGGAAAGCCCATTGGGTCCAGTGATAATATTCGGGTTCGCACGTACGGATTTCGCGGCTCCAGTCGAAAGAGAAGCCTATTTTGTCGAGTTGCTCGCGATAGCGGTCGATATTAGCTTTAGTAGTAATTGCGGGATGCTGTCCGGTCTGAATAGCGTATTGTTCCGCTGGCAAACCATATGCGTCATATCCCATCGGATTGAGTACATTGAAGCCACGCAGTCGTTTGTAACGGGCGTAAATGTCCGAAGCGATGTATCCCAGCGGATGCCCTACGTGCAGTCCGGCCCCTGACGGGTAAGGGAACATATTCAATACATAGAATTTCTGCTTCGATTCGTCTTCCGTAACCTGGTAGGTTTTCTCTTCCACCCACCTTTGCTGCCACTTCTTTTCAATCTCCCTGAAATTGTACTCCATAGTGATAAAGTTTTTATTTATAGTGATTTATACTGTTATTTCAATTTGAGCCAGCAAATTTACGTGTTTATTTTCAGATAACCACGTAGTGAGTGAAAAAAACCTTTCTTTTATAATAAGGTATTGCCCGAATAACAAGGTAATACCTGATAAATGAAGAAATATCACGGCAAATACCGTCCGGCTATTGACTTTCTTGTTTTTATTTCGTATATTTGGAGGAATATAAAACGGAATAGTAATGATAGGATATATAAAAATTATAACATAAGTTCAATAGGTGGATGTGCAGAATTGCATAGCCAGGATAACGAATGGGCAAGAAACTGCGAAGGTTCTTGCCCATTTTTGTTATAATAATTCTATTGAGGCCGCTGGAAACGCCTAAAAATAGTTTATAATAAACTTGGGGACCGTTTATAATAAACTCTCTCGTTATTTATTAAAAACGATGAAGGAGTTTATTCGATTCCGGGGGTGTAGTGTAAGAAAGGGAGAAAACTTTTTTTGAGTAAAGTTCTCTTCCTTTCTTTATGCGGTAAAAATGTGATATATTAATAGGACTGTTTTGATAGTGGTGATTTGTTTACAAACGAGCGCTTCTATCTGTAAGAATCTCTTTTTCGTTAGACTTTTGGATAATATGTTTCTTTCATTTGGTATTATTATATACGTATTAATGTGAGTATATTTTGGGAGGATTGTTTGATCGTTTATAATACAAAGAATATGGATAAAATGTGAGTGTATACTGGTTATAGTTGAAGTCCTGTCGGGATAATCTTTTTAGAGTGTTAGCTGAAAAAGCCTTTAAATAAACGTTAAACTAGCCTGGATACCGACTAAAAAGTATTTTTTCCAACCTATATCCTTTATTTTCTCCTCGAATTAATTGCAAATTAATTACTAAATTAACTAGCGGGACTTACATTTGTGCCAGTTATCATAAAATTCTAATAAATGAAAAAGTTGCTGGTACTATTAACAATGCTTCTTATATCCTTCTTTGCTGAAGCGCAAAAAAGCAGAGACTATTGGAATAACAAGCTAAAGTTTATCTCATTCCGACTACCTCCTCCGGTAGGATATATTCCGAAGATTGGTCAATTCTGTTGTAACTAACCGAATAAATAAATTAAATATATATGAAATATCTTATCAGCTTTTTATTCTTAGCTCTTGCTTTTTCAATGAAAAGTGAGGCTAAAGTGACATTACCTTCCATACTCGGAGATAATATGGTATTACAGTAGCAAGCAGAAGTCAAACTATGGGGAAAAGCCCGTCCCAATGCTACTGTAACGGTGAAGACTTCGTGGAACGGGCAGACATATAAATCCTCATCGGATGGCAAGGGAGGCTGGTCGTTAACAGTATCTACCCCTGTTGCGGGAGGCCCTTACAAGATCATCTTCAATGACGGCGAATTACTGACGTTGCAGAATGTACTGATCGGTGAAGTCTGGTTCTGTTCGGGGCAATCGAATATGGAGATGCCGATGGGCGGTTTCGACCGGCAACCGGTCAGAGGGGCGAACGACATTATTGCCAAAGCCAAACCATCCACGCCTATCCGAATGTATACTACAGATTCAAAGGATGGGAGATGGGTACGCCAGTTTAGTAAAACACCTGCGGAGGACTGCCAGGGCGAATGGTTGGAAAATACGCCGGTAAACGTTTCCCATATCAGCGCCGTGTCTTATTATTTTGCGCGTTACATACAGGAAGTGCTGGAAGTTCCGGTCGGCATCGTCGTTTCTACGTGGGGAGGATCAAAAGTAGAGGCATGGATGAGCAGAGAATCCATAAAGCCTTTTAGTAGCATCGATCTTTCCATCCTCGATAACGATGCTGAAGTGAAGAATCCTACCGCCACTCCGTGTGTACTCTACAATGGCAAGATAGCTCCTTTGACTAATTTTGCAGTGAGAGGCTTCTTGTGGTATCAGGGCGAAAGCAACCGTGACAATACCGATCTTTACCTGAACCTTATGCCTGCCTTTGTGGCTGACTTGCGTGCGAAATGGGGCAGGGGCGAACTTCCTTTCTACTTTGTGCAGATAGCGCCTTTCAATTACGAAGGAGCCGACGGTACATCGGCTGCCCGCCTGCGCGAGGTCCAGTTGCAGAATATGAAGGATATACCGAATAGCGGCATGGTTACGACGATGGATGTCGGCCACCCTGTTTTCATCCATCCCGTAGACAAGGAGACGGTAGGGAACCGACTGGCGTATTGGGCATTGGCGCAGACCTACGGCATGAAAGGATTCGGATACGCTCCTCCTGTTTATAAATCGATGGAGATACAGGAGAATAAAATCTATATAAACTTCGACAATGCCCAACGCGGCCTAAGTCCGATGTGGACATCTCTTAAAGGATTTGAGATTGCGGGCGAGGATAAAGTATTCTATCCGGCTTTTGCCGAAATAGAAACCACGACTGCCCGACTGGCGGTTTCGAGTGACAAAGTCCCTCATCCCGTTGCCGTGCGGTATGCGTATAAGAATTATGTGGAAGCAAGTATTTTCAGTATTCATGGCATCCCCGCGGCACCCTTCTGGACGGATAACTGGTAATTCTGTATGAAATATATCCGTGAAAGTCTGTGCGTATATCCATGATTCCCTGTATCTTTGTATCCTCATTAAAACCATCATTATGGAACTAAAGCATGGATACTATCATCTGATTGCCATACTAACAGTAGCTATCTGGGGACTGACATTCATTTCGACTAAAGTATTGATAAATCACGGGTTGACACCTCAGGAAATATTCTTTTACCGCTTTCTGATTGCATATATAGGCATTTGGGTCATTTCTCCCAAACGTTTGTTCACCGGTAACTGGAAAGATGAATTGTGGCTGGTAGCCGGAGGTATATTCGGCGGCTCGCTTTATTTCTTTACAGAGAATACCGCTTTAGGGATTACGCAGGCTTCGAATGTATCGTTTATCATTTGCACGGCTCCCTTGCTGACCACTATCTTGTCTCTGCTTTTTTATAAGAGCGAAAAGGCATCGAAAGGACTGATATACGGTTCTTTATTGGCATTGATGGGGGTAGGATTGATTGTTTTTAACGGTAGTTTCGTACTCAAAATATCTCCGATAGGTGATTTGCTGACTTTGCTTGCCGCATTGTCCTGGGCATTTTATAGTTTGATTATTAAAAAAATGGCCGGACGCTATCCTACTGTATTTATCACCCGTAAGATTTTCTTTTATGGAGTGCTGACTATTTTGCCTGCTTTTCTCCTGCATTCGTTGCAGCCCGATGCTGCCGTACTTTTGCAACCGGGCGTATTATTCAATTTGCTATTCCTCGCCGTGCTGGCTTCCCTGATTTGCTATGTGCTGTGGAATGTAGTGTTGAAACAGCTGGGAACAGTTCGGGCATCCAATTATATTTATCTCAATCCTTTGGTTACAATGATTGCATCGTCCCTTATTCTGGATGAGAAGATTACTCTGGTAGCTTTGGGCGGTGCTGCTTGTATTGTCTGCGGAGTATATTGGGCGGAAAAGAAATAAAGTTCAGGGAGAACTCTTTATTTTAGGCTATATATTATTTATAAATGAATAAGACCGTCTCTGATTAGAAAGAGGGGCGGTCTTATTTTAGCTGTTTACATCTTATTTATCGAATAGGTAGTTGTTTACCTTTAGAAATTATCCGTCGCTGCTTTTATTTCTTTCGGATTTTAATTTGGTCAATCATAACTCCTTCGTCTAAAGCAGTGATTTTCAGACTCTGTTTCTTTGATGAACTTATTTTATGCGAAGTCGTTCGTTTTGCCTGATTGCTGAGGACATTCAGTTTCCATTCTTCACTTCGTCCTTCGGTGTGAAAGTCGACAATTTGTTCCGGTTCGTTACCGATAGAAATAGCATATCTGATTTGTTTACCTTCAACCGGATGGTTAGGAGTTAAAGCAACCTCTATCAGGATTGAATCAGTATCATTAGTTTTAAAGTTATATATGACATCGCTTCCTTTAGATAGACTGATAGCTCCACGTTGATAACCTAGACCATGGGTAACGGGGCTTTCTCCGTTAAACTGGGAATAATCTTTTCCATTGAATAGGTAAAGAGGATGATCATCTTCCGGTAGCGGGGTGGTGGATCGGGTATATGGAACTTTCTTGAACACCGGTAGGCTTTGTGGATAGCTCATCATTTTTTTCCATTTGCCGTTATTAAGGGAGTTATATCTCTCCATTAAGGAGGCCATGTTGTTGTATGCCGTATCGCTCAGTCGCCAGTCTGCTAATTCGTGGCGTGCCAGCTGTCCGTAAAGATGCTTTTTGTTCATTTCGTGGGCTGCACGAACAGGAAACTCAATCAACTGAAACCATACAAATTGTTTATCCGGAGCAACCTTTTGAGACATTGAGGTAACTTTAGCTGCAATTGTTTCGTATTCTTTAATGCGTTGTTTAATGTATTTTTCGCTCCATGGAAGATCGGAGATGATTTTGTATTTAGGGTCTTTTTCCTCTATACGTGTGTTGCCCATAAATTCCGGTTTACGTATGTAGGCAAGGCGGTAATATTCATTCATTACCGGAAGCAGTTCTTTGGCATTTTTTTCTCCAAACTCTCTGCTGAGCCAGGAGTATAAGTGCTTGTCCAACCCGTTTGTATTGTTTTCAATAGCATTGATATCCCATGCCATATCCAAGAACAATTCCGTAAGGTATTCACCGGGCTTGATATCGCCTACATTCAGTATCCACATATCTTGGGCTCCTTTGTCGTAGGCTAATTTCATTTGTGTATAAAGTTGGGCGGGATGGTTAGTTGCCAGCCAAAGGTAACTGTGCGGGCGTCCCCAGTATGAAATGTGATAATAAATACCATTTCCGCCTTTGCGTGCACGCTCTTTGCTGTCAGGGAAATGGCGGATGTACCCATAGTTATCGTCACACCATAGCAAAGAAACATCTTCTGGCACTTCCAGCCCCATTTTGTAAACGTCCAGTACTTCTTTATAAGGGATGAATACTTGCGATACTTGCTCTACATTCGGATTTACATACTTTGCTATCATTTCCCGCTGGTCTTTGAGGACATTAGTCAGGGCTGCTTTCTGTTCTTGTAAGGTGTTTGCACCCTGCATCTTACCATCATGTACTCCACGGATGCCCAAAGTGTAAATATTATCGGAACCGGCGAGCTCTTTGACGCGTTCTTCCCAAAATTTGAGCACATTTTCGCGGTTGTTCACGTAGTCGTACTTTCCGGTTCCGGCTGTTTTCCATTCAGCATTGGTATTTCGCATCATTGGTTCGCAATGGGCAGTACCAATAAATATTCCATATTTGTCTGCAGTCTCCTTGTTGCCCGGTGTCAGGTAGAAAGCGACGGAGCAGGTATGCATGGCAGGCCAGAATGTGTTGGCTCGCAGACGTAACAATAGTTCGAATATCCTTGCATGTGTTTTAGGGCCGATTTGTCCTTTTGTATCAGACGGTTCGTGGGTTAGGTAGCTCCACGGGGTTAGTCCCCAGTCTTCGTCGTTGATAAAGATACCACGACGGGCAACCGAGGGATATTGGAGTGTTTTGAATCCTTCTTTCAGTTTGAATGATTGCTTTTTCTCTACAGGAGAATCTGCCCACCATTCCCAAGGAGATACACCGATCATTCGTGACAGTTCCAGAATGCCATAAGCAGTTCCGCGCTTGTCACTACCCAGTATGATCAGGTGGTTGTCTTTGACACTAACCAGAAAAGCTTCCTCATGCTGCTTTAGTTCCTGAATATCCTTGATAGCGATGAATTGTTCCGCTTTCTTATTCAGTCCGATTGTGCCTATGTATATATTTCCCTGTTGGTTACTTGTTTTCAACTCTCTGTCGAAAACTTTGACATAATCTTTCTGAAACATCTCAAAGGCGGTGTGGACCACTTGTTCTTCACTATCGTTGATGACCACTGTTACATCTTTATCATTCCGAAAGACAAAACCAGCTGAAGCATAAAGTGGAAAAATAACTCCGATTAAAATGCTGATGATTAATTTTCTCATGGATATTTTATGGGAATAAATGGTTAATTCATTTTGTTTTTAGAGCGATTGTTGCTGGTTGTACTCCTCCTGCACTCACTGTCAATTTCATTTCTCCGGGCTCGTAGCCGGAGCGGACAATTACCATTGCTCTTCCTTTGAAAAGCATCGGTTGAAGTGAGCCGAAGCTTGCCATATCTGTTGGAGAAGCATTTCCGGAGCCGATGATCTTGCCGGTTCCTTTATGACTAATTTGTATTTTACGGTCATTGTGAGAGATGATATTTCCTTTTTTATCAACAAGTTCTATTAGTACATAGGAGAGGTCCTGCCCATGAGCTTTCATCTTTGTCTTATCGGCTGTTAATCTGAGGGCGACAGGTTCTCCGGTAGTTTCCAGTATGACGGAATCCCCTTTTCCATTCTCGTTTACTTCCACTGCTGTTAGTTTCCCTGCCTGATAGGGCACTCTAAAGGAAGCTTTATATAGTTCGTTTGTTTCTTTCTCACCTACAAGAGAATCATTCAGGTATAATCTCACTTTAGAAGCACGCGTATATACATTAACTTTCATCATTTTATTTTCCATTCCGGGAAAGGTCCATGATAAGGATTCTTCAGGCCATCCCCAAAAACTTACTTTACGGATCTTACCTTCTGAGACAGGTGTTTCGACTGCCATGCTTATCTTTCTGTTGTGCCATAAAATATCACGATAGTAAGATTGAGCTTTTTTTACGCCTAAAAGGTCAATATCTCCACACCAGCCATTAAACCAGGGCCAACCCATGAACTGGTGTACGTTTTCTTCCGGATCTACTTCGATGGAATTGCCCAGTCCCGATTCGCCGAGATAATCAATTGCTGTCCATATAAAATCTCCTATGACGTAGGGAAGCTTTTCTACTTTATCCCAGTTTTGAGATGCTTCGTTGGCCACACTTTCACTGCTGTACATGATGCGTTCGGGATATTTGGCATGGTCTTCCTCATAAAAACGCCACATATAATTGTAACCGGCTACATCAAGATGCCTGAAAGCCTTTTCAAGAGAAAGCATATTCTTCCTGTCTTTATTCCAGTACTTATTTACTCCGGCGGTGACAGGACGGGTATTATCATGCTTAAGTATTTCTTTTTTCAAATCTTCTGCAATCTTGAGTCCATTGTCCGAAATACGTTCTCTGATTTCATTTCCGATGCTCCACATGATTACCGAAGGATGATTACGGTCTCTTAGCACTAAAGACCGGATGTCACGTGCGCTCCACTCGTTAAAATAAAGATGATAATCTTCCGGATTCTTTTTTATTTTCCATTGGTCGAATGCTTCGTCAATAACCAACATGCCTAATCGGTCGCAAGCCGACATAAAACTTTCGGACATTGGGTTGTGGGAGGTACGTACTGCATTGAATCCATTCTGTTTCAGCAATTGTATTTTTCTTTCTTCTGCTCTGTCGAAGGCGGCTGATCCTAAAAGACCGTTGTCATGGTGAACACAGCCACCTTTTAATTTCATTGGTACTCCGTTGAGTTCAAATCCTTTTCCGGTAGAGAAATGTATGGTACGAATACCGAATGGGATGGATAGTTCGTCTTTCTTTTCTTTATTTTTCCAAAGACTGATGTTGGCTATATACAGCTCCGGTGTATCGGTAGACCATAACCGGGGTTTCTTCACTGTGATGGTAAAAGGAATTTCATGTTTATTTCCTGATGTCATTTTTACAGTGCTATTGGTGGTAGATACAACTTTTCCCCTGGGGGAAGTAAGGTTGATATTTACGGTATATTCTCCTTCTTCTATATCTCCGTTAACAATGGTTGTGTTCAGTATGACGACGGCTTGTTCCTTATCAATGCTGTTGGTGCTTATGAAAGTGCCCCAATCCTCAATATAGGACGGTGAAGTACGGATCATCCATACATGACGATAAATACCCGATCCTGTATACCAGCGGGAGTTTTTGCCTTCATTTATAACTTTAACGGCTATTATGTTTTTCTCTCCTGCTGGCTTACAGTAAGGTGTTATGTCTATTCTGAAAGAGGTGTATCCGTAGACATTATAATACGCCTTCTGCCCATTGATCCATATTTCCGATTGGTTATAAATTCCTTCGAAGTATAACTCATGTCTTTTCCCGGCATCTTCCGGTGAGATAATGAAAGTTTTACGATACCACCCTTTGCCACCTACGGTTTGTCCGGTAGCAAAACCACCTACACTCTCACGGCTGAATGGTCCTACTACTTTATCAGGCTCCTGATTCTCGAGTGGCTCGATGCTCCAGTCATGGGGAAGATCCACTTTTCTCCAGGCAGAATCGTTGTAAACAGGTGATTCTGCATTCCTAACGTCTCCCCGGTAAAAATACCAGTTTCTGTCGAAAAGAGACTTTCTTTCAGATGCTTTCATGTTTAGGGATGGAAGCATACTCAATAAAAGTAAGTACAAGAAATATTTAAAAAGTCTTGTCTCATAATGGCTGATATTACTCATAGATAGTTTATAGATTGATTATTTTAGAGTTAACCTTTTTAATTTGTTGCAAAAGTAGCGATATGTATAATAAATGTTTTTTCCTATATTTGCATATAGTTATTTCAAATTTGCAATTAACAGAGCTGGTTATGAGAAAGATAATGAACGAGCAGCTTCCTATATCGAAGTCATCCCCTTTGAAGGCTCGTTTTTATGACTACCCTTACTTCACTTATCCGTGGCATTTCCATACGGAGTATGAAGTTATCTATGTAAAAGAAGGTACGGGGATGCGGTTTGTCGGAAATAATGCGGAGAAATATGCTGATGGTGATATTCTTCTGCTAGGCTCCGATTTGCCTCATTATATGAAGAGCGATGAGGTGTATCGGCAAGAAGGCAGTACGCTTCGGACAACAGGGACCATCATTCAGTTTGAAAAGGACTTCATGCACCACGCTTTCAATTATTATCCCCATTTTATGAAGATAAAGAACCTGCTTGAAGAGGCGCAACGGGGGATTTACTTTCCCGCGGGATGCTCCCCGCGGCTGGTTGATTTGCTTGAATCGATTCCGGTGGAGACAGGAGTCGATCAGATTACTTCTTTCCTGCAACTTCTGAAAGAAATGGCAAACGTCGCTTCACGGTCTGTGCTATCGACTTCCGATTTTGAAAATGATATTATCTACGACGGATCGAGAATAGACAAAATCATAGTTTACCTGAATAAGAACTATACACGGCAGATTGACCTGAATGAAATATCTTCTCTGGCAGCTATGAATCCTGCTGCATTCTGCCGCTTCTTCAAGAGCAAAACGGGGAAATCATTCAAGAATTACATATTGGAGATGCGGATAGGATATGCGTGTAAACTCTTGCTCATGGGGGATATGAATATTTCGCAGATCAGTGTGGAGTGCGGATTTGATACGATTTCTCATTTTAATAAGTCGTTCAAGAAGCGTACCGGATTCACTCCGTCTTACTATAAAAAGATGATGCTGGCTGAATAGAAATGAATGAAAGAAAGAGGCAAACGGGACGTATGGACATAAAAAAAGGGTCAACGCCTTGACCCAACCTTTGTTAACCTTAAATCTAATACTATGAAAAACACATTGCAAAGATACGGACTATTGGGAAATTAGCAAATTATCCAAGTAAAATAGTATGTTTTATAACACGTTTTAATAGTTTTTCTTTACTTGTTAAGAAATATACCCTTCTTTTTTAAAAGGATGCAACACTAATTGTGAAAATTGAAACGGGAAATTCCGTTGATTCTCTGCCGGAAAACTGTTATCTTTGCAAGGTTAATCTCATTATTCACTCAACAAAAAAGAAAAGGAGCGAACCGTGAACGAGGAAGAAATCGTGCTTACCCCCATGATGAAACAGTTTCTGGATTTGAAAGCCAAACATCCGGATGCAGTGATGCTGTTTCGTTGCGGTGACTTTTATGAAACATATTCTACCGATGCCATTGTTGCATCCGAAATCTTAGGAATCACACTGACAAAACGCGCCAATGGAAAAGGAAAGACTATCGAGATGGCAGGATTTCCCCATCATGCGCTTGATACATATCTTCCGAAACTGATTCGTGCCGGAAAGCGTGTAGCTATCTGTGACCAGCTGGAAGACCCGAAACTGACGAAGAAACTGGTGAAAAGAGGTATTACCGAGTTGGTTACCCCCGGTGTATCTATCAATGATAACGTTCTGAATTATAAGGAGAATAACTTCCTGGCTGCCGTCCATTTCGGAAAGGCTTCCTGTGGAGTTGCCTTTCTTGATATATCTACCGGTGAGTTCCTCACCGCCGAAGGTCCCTTTGACTATGTAGACAAATTGCTGAATAACTTCGGACCGAAAGAGATTCTTTTCGAACGGGGCAAACGCCTGATGTTTGAAGGTAACTTCGGCAGCAAGTTCTTCACATTCGAACTGGACGACTGGGTATTTACCGAATCCACTGCCCGTGAGAAACTACTGAAACACTTTGAGACAAAGAATCTGAAAGGATTCGGGGTAGAGCACCTGAAGAATGGTATCATTGCTTCCGGTGCTATCCTGCAATACCTGACGATGACACAGCATACGCAGATCGGTCACATTACTTCCCTTGCCCGTATCGAGGAGGATAAGTATGTGCGTCTGGATAAGTTTACAGTCCGTAGCCTGGAGCTGATCGGCAGCATGAATGACGGTGGCAGCAGTTTGCTGAACGTGATCGACCGTACCATCAGTCCGATGGGAGCCCGCCTGCTGAAACGCTGGATGGTTTTCCCGTTGAAAGATGAGAAGCCGATCAACGACCGGCTGAATGTGGTGGAATACTTCTTCCGCCAGCCGGATTTTAAAGAGCTGATCGAGGAGCAGTTGCATCTGATAGGAGACTTGGAACGTATCATTTCCAAAGTAGCCGTAGGACGTGTGTCGCCACGTGAGGTGGTACAGTTGAAGGTTGCCTTGCAGGCCATTGAACCGATCAAGCAGGCTTGTCTTGAAGCGGATAACGCAAGTTTGAACCGGATAGGTGAACAGCTGAATCTTTGTATTTCTATTCGCGACCGGATTGCCAAAGAAATCAATAATGACCCTCCTTTATTGATCAACAAAGGGGGCGTGATTAAAGATGGTGTGAATGAGGAACTGGACGAATTACGCCGTATTTCATACTCCGGCAAAGACTATCTGTTGCAGATACAGCAGCGTGAAAGTGAGCAGACAGGCATTCCGAGTCTGAAGGTAGCTTACAATAATGTATTCGGTTATTATATTGAAGTCCGCAATATACATAAGGATAAAGTTCCGCAGGAATGGATTCGCAAGCAGACACTGGTCAATGCGGAACGTTATATTACGCAGGAACTGAAGGTTTACGAAGAAAAGATTCTGGGAGCCGAAGATAAGATTCTCGTGTTGGAGACTCAGTTATATACCGATTTGGTGCAGGCATTAACGGAGTTTATTCCGCAGATACAGATTAATGCGAATCAGATTGCCCGTCTGGACTGTCTGTTGTCTTTCGCTAATGTGGCGCGTGAGAATAATTATATCCGTCCGGTTATTGAGGACAATGATGTACTGGATATCCGTCAGGGACGTCACCCTGTGATTGAAAAGCAGCTTCCGATTGGTGAGAAGTATATTGCCAATGACGTGATGTTGGACAGCGCGTCACAGCAGATTATCATCATCACCGGTCCCAACATGGCCGGTAAGTCCGCGCTCTTGCGTCAGACGGCACTGATTACGCTGTTGGCGCAAATCGGTTCGTTTGTTCCTGCGGAGAGTGCCCATATCGGTCTGGTGGATAAGATTTTCACCCGTGTAGGTGCCAGCGATAATATCTCGGTGGGCGAATCTACTTTTATGGTGGAAATGAATGAGGCTGCGGATATTCTGAATAATGTCTCTTCCAGAAGTCTGGTGTTATTTGATGAGTTGGGACGTGGTACGTCTACCTATGACGGTATTTCCATAGCCTGGGCAATTGTCGAGTATATCCACGAACATCCGAAAGCGAAAGCCCGTACACTGTTTGCTACGCATTACCATGAGCTGAACGAGATGGAGAAATCCTTCAAACGTATCAAGAACTATAACGTGTCTGTGAAGGAAGTGGACAATAAAGTGATTTTCCTCCGTAAGCTGGAGCGTGGGGGAAGCGAACACTCCTTCGGTATTCATGTAGCAAAGATGGCAGGTATGCCGAAGAGTATTGTGAAGCGTGCAAATACTATATTGAAGCAACTGGAATCGGACAACCGCCAGCAAGGTATTTCCGGCAAACCATTGACGGAAGTCAGTGAAAACAGAAGCGGTATGCAGCTCAGCTTCTTCCAGTTGGACGACCCGATCCTTTGCCAGATTCGGGATGAGATACTGAATCTGGATGTGAATAACCTTACTCCGATTGAGGCGTTGAATAAGCTGAACGATATAAAGAAGATAGTCAGAGGCAAATAAAAACTGATATAACTTATGTGGGGGCTGACTAAAAAGTCGTTAGTAACTTTAAACTCTCCTCCTTCCGGAAGGAGGAGAATGGAGATACTAACGACTTTTAGTCAGCCCCAACGAAGATACTATAGACTTCTTATGTTGTAAGTTATAGGGTTACTTGCCGTGCCAATGGTATGGCCTTATGCTTATACCTTCTTTGTATAAAAAGAGAGGCCGGTTGGCTTCCATGTGCCTTTGTTTCCGTAGGTATCCTTTTCTTCCGTGGTATAGGCAAAGTTTTTTCCGTCTGATATTTCGTAGATACAGTTTAAGTCATCGCTCTTCTTTTCATAGACATACCCTATGATTGTTCCGTCTCCGTTCGGTGCCGGTTCTAATGTCAAACGGTGATTCTTTCCGTCGGAAGACAGGTAAAGCGGTACTGTACCCGGTTCGTGTCTGACAAATACGCTTCCTATCACACCTTGACAGATATCGGTCTTTGCGGTTAACTCCTTATAAGAGGTATAGTAGCGGTGATAGTGCCCGTCACTTGCCTGAAAGATGGGAGCCGTTTGTTGTAAGGACAGTTGGTGCCTTTTGATATGGGCTATTACCGCTTCTTTTATTTGCTGTTTCTTTATGGGGTCGGCTATTACCTCATAGATGGGGATAAGGTCTTCACCGGTCAGAGTAGTTAAGGCGCGATTCTTTTCATTGGCAGATTGTATCCAGGGGCTGATGTCCATCGGATTGCCTGTCAGCTGATTAAAGACTTTGGAATCAGCTCCTTGCAATGACACTACAATTGTTCCCCCATAGTTCTTTTTTACTGTTTCTTCGGGATAAGTGATGGAAACATTGGGATGCTTAATAATGCTGCTCTGATGTGCGCCCATCCCTGTGTTTGCGGTTCTCAATAAGTTCTCTTCATCATCCGCTACGATGCTGCGATAGAGGGTTTTGCTTATATAACCTAAATGAGTGTTCACCAATATATGAGTACCAAATAGTTCTATGATTGTTTCAGGTGACGCATCTTCCAGCTCTTGCCGGAAATCATCGGCCAGCCAGTTGGACCAATCCGCATTCAGAGTGAGTAATCTTTGAATCACTCCGTTAGCTCCTGAACTACCAAATGCAAATGTGTATTGGGATGAATAATCATAAGGTTTCTGAAAATAAGTATGACCGGTAATGGTAGCGGTAAACAGCAAATCATCTTTGTTTTCCGCCGGCACCACAAATTTCTTATATTTTGTGATTGACCGAAGAAACTCTTTCATATCACGACCAATGAAGCTGTCTCCTACTCCGCTCGAACCTACCAGATTGCTAATCCTTTCATTATCTATTTTGCTCAGATCAAGCACTGGTTCTTTTACCGAATTATTGTCTATGTAGCTGCCCATAATATCATATCCGGCACCCAGAAAAGGCTGTGTAAGTGACATGGAGGCTTCAGGCCAGCTATTACCTTGTGGTACGGCAGGGCTTATGTAACTGTCATTCGTTTCCTCCGGAGGAGTGTAAGGTAATTCTTCTTTGTCACTGCAACTTGCGAATACGGATGTGACGAAAGGTACCCATAGTAGTTTGAATAGTGTTTTTGTGCTCATATTTTTATCATTTAGTCGCGCTAAAGGTAGATAAAAGGAATGAGAAAATACGATTTGAACAGCACTATTATTTCAGAAACTCTTCTACCTTCTTATAAAACAAGGAAAGATGATGCCCGTCAATAAATCCGTGATGAATCGTCATCGCGATAGGCATCACCAGTTTGCCTTCCCTTATGATGGCTTTTCCGGCATTCAGCAACGGGTAGTTATTGCCGCTTCTCTTCTCCTGTGTGCCGGTGATGGAAGTAAAATACAGGTCGGGAGTCGCACTTAACAGAATCAGTCCGTAATCTCCGTCGGCTACTTCTCCGTTTTCTGCTGCATACGGATCACCGTCTTCGGGGATGGCGTCGATAATCAGCCTTGCTTCCTGATAGAAAGTATCGAAATCGTTGTGGTAAGGGAAACGGGTGGTGAAGAACTTGCCGTTCTCTTTTATCTTGATGGGAGACAGCATATCTATGGTGTCATAGAGCACTACACGTCCGTCCGGATCGATGCGGTAACGAAACTCCGGTATTTCGTTGGCTGCACGCAGCACAGCATAAAGATAATGGAGAAAGAAAGACTGTCCGGCCGCTTTGGCACGTTGCCTGGCTCCTCCGCACTCTACTTCGGAGGTAATGGATAATTGGGGATTCTGGAAGTGGCGGAAGAAGTTGAAATTCTCCTTCCGCTCCCAGTTTTCTATATCTATGATTTGTTTCATTTCTTTGCTACCTTCTTCCGGTCATAGAAGAACATGAAGTAGAAACCGATGATGATGAAAGGAACGCTCAGCCATTGTCCCATGTTGAACATCATGTTGTCTTCGAATGCTTCCTGGTTCTGCTTCACGAATTCGATAAAGAAACGGAAGGTAAAGATATAAGCCAGACAGAGTCCGAAGAAGAATCCGCGATGCAGTTTCTTGCTGTAATTCTTATAAAGATAGATCATGATGAAGAACAGGATCAGATAAGCTATCGCTTCATAGAGCTGTCCCGGATGACGGGGAAGCATATCTACCCGTTCGAATACGAATGCCCAGGGTACATCGGTCGGGTTACCGATAATTTCGGAGTTCATCAGATTCGCCAGACGGATGAAGCAGGCGGTGATCGGAGTAGCGACGGCAATCATGTCCACCACATCCATATAATGAAGTTTCGTCTTGCGGCAATACAGCCAAAGGGCGATCATCAATCCGAGTGTACCTCCGTGACTGGCAAGTCCTTCATAACCGGTGAATTTCCATCCGCCGCCTGCCAGGAACCTGATCGGCAGAAGCATTTCCACAAATCCCTTTCCGCTGGTCAGGTACTGTCCCGGATCGTAGAACAGGCAGTGCCCCAGACGTGCTCCAATCAGAATACCGAAGAAACAATAAAAGAAGAGGGGATCGAATTTCTTCTCGTCTATTTTTTTGTCGCGAAACTGGTAATGGACAATGATGTAAGCAAAGAAGATTCCTACTGCCCACAATAATCCGTAGTAACGGATAGAAATGCCGAACAGGTTGAATAGTTCGGGATTCGGATTCCAGTTGATTGATAATAAAAGGGTATTCATGTTGGATAACGGTTTACGGTTTGTAATTAGTGTTTTGTGAATTTTTCGGCAACCATCCGGTAAGTTGGTATGTCGATACCTTGCTCCTCGGCTGCTGCAATCATGTCAAACAGCAAACCTTGTATTTCCGATTCATGTCCCCGTGCCAAGTCCTTTTGCATGGATGCGGTACTGTCGGGATCGAGTTTATCAATGACTTTCAAATTGTAGCTGACGGGGTCTTCGGGAAATTCCACTCCCAACTTACGTCCCAGTGCGGCACTCTCAGTAGAAAGGCCGATGAACGTATCACGTACTTTCCCCGGCTTCTGAACTTCACCCATCGGTACATCATAGTAAGCACCAGTGACCGCCATTGCCGAGATGAACGACCATTTGATGAATGTATCCCGATTGATGTCCGGAGAAATCTCAGCTTTGATTCCACTTTCCTGAAGGTCTTTCTGAATAGCTTCCAGGATGCCGGGAGTCACTTGTGTCCCTTTGTGGGCGCCATACACCAGACGGAAGATTTTCCCCATCTGGGTGATCTCTCCCGTGCCGGAAACAAAGCCGACAATGTAGATGCAACCATCGAGCACCGTTACACCCGGAACGAGACGCTGAATGCGTGGTCCTGTCCCGTAAACATTCAGGATAGGGATGACGACTGTCTTCTCATGCGATGCCCTTTTGATGAGTTCGGTAATCGAATCGACGGAATATCCTTTCACGCAGACGAAGATCACATCCGCTTTTCCTTTGAACTCTTCGGCCGTCGTAGCCTTAATCTGAAGCGTATGTTCACCCTTCAGATCCGATTTCAATTTCAGACCATTGGTTTGTATTGACTGCAAATGAGCTCCACGGGCAATACAAGTTACATCTTTTCCTGCAAGCGACAGAAAGCCTGCTATACTGCCGCCTACTCCACCGGTTCCTGCTATGAGATATTTCATGTCATTGATGCTTATGTGATAATTAATAAGTCGTTAGTGATTACCGATAATCACACATTGAAGCGGAAGTGCATGATGTCGCCGTCCTGCACCACATATTCTTTTCCTTCCACACCGAGTTTTCCGGCTTCCTTGACAGCCGCTTCGGAGCCGTACTGGATATAATCATCGTATTTGATTACTTCCGCGCGGATAAATCCTTTCTCAAAATCGGTATGGATGACGCCTGCGCATTGCGGAGCTTTCCATCCTTTCTCGTAAGTCCATGCACGTACTTCTTGTACGCCGGCTGTGAAGTAGGTTTCGAGGTTCAGTAGTTTGTAAGCTGACTTGATAAGACGTGCGACGCCCGATTCTTCCAGCCCTACTTCGGCAAGGAACATCTGACGGTCTTCGTATGTTTCCAGTTCGGCGATGTCTGCTTCGGTCTTTGCAGCGACAATGAGTATCTGTGCATTTTCATCTTTCACGGCGTCGCGCACCATGTCTACGTATTTGTTGCCGTTTACCGCACTTGCTTCGTCTACGTTGCAGACGTACATCACGGGTTTGCTGGTCAACAGGAAGAGTTCGTGAGCAATCTTTTGTTCGTCTTTCGTTTCGAAAGTGACGGTGCGGGCGGATTTGCCTTGTTCCAGTGCATCCTTGTATTGAACGAGTACGTCATAAGCCTGTTTTGCAGCCTTGTCACCACCGGTCTGAGCCTGTTTCTGTACTTTTTGGATGCGGCTTTCGATGGTTTCCAGGTCTTTCAGCTGAAGTTCGTAGTCGATGATCTCTTTGTCTCGGACGGGGTTTACGCTTCCGTCTACATGAGTCACGTTGTCATCGTCGAAGCAGCGGAGTACATGGATGATTGCGTCTGTTTCGCGGATATTGGCGAGGAATTTGTTTCCCAGCCCTTCGCCTTTGCTTGCACCTTTCACCAGTCCGGCGATGTCTACGATTTCTACAGTCGTGGGGACAATCCGTTGGGGATGTACCAGTCCTGCCAGTGCGTTCAGA
>ENA-OOYR01000539-OOYR01000539.1-human-gut-metagenome-genome-assembly--contig:-NODE-539-length-24484-cov-16.757379_pt1 | contig 24484 bp, 13 predicted proteins | sample MGYA00241701_ERZ501374 | MGnify/ENA primary metagenome ERZ501374 (study PRJEB25962, sample SAMEA2042655) | human gut metagenome | biome: human gut; feature: human-associated habitat; material: faeces...
CAAGCTGGAGCAACAGACCGTCGAACTCGTGAAACTGAGCCGTCAGATTGTGGAATTGTCGAGGGAAATGGAGGCGAAATGGTCGCAAAAATCAGTGTAGGAAAGTCGTTGTACGGCGCGCTTGCCTACAACGGGGAAAAGATCAACGAGGCGAAAGGACGGCTGCTCACCACCAACCGCATCTACAATGACGGCACGGGTACGGTGGACATACGCAAGGCGATGGAGGGCTTTCTCGCCTGTATGCCGGAGCATACGAGGGTGGAGAAACCGGTACTCCATATCTCGCTCAACCCGCATCCCGACGACGTGCTGACCGATACGGAATTGCAGGACATCGCACGCGAGTATCTGGAAAAACTCGGCTACGGGGACCAGCCGTATCTTATTGTAAAGCACGAGGACATAGACCGCCACCACCTGCACATCGTGACAATCAATGTGGACGAGAAAGGCAGGCGGCTCAATCAGGATTTCCTTTTCCGCCGCAGCGACCGCATCCGGCGGGAACTGGAACAAAAGTACGGGCTGCACCCGGCGGAACGTAAGAATCAACGGATAGAGAACCCTCTGCGCAAGGTGGACGCTTCGGCGGGCGACGTGAAAAGGCAGGTCGGGAATACCGTCAAGGCTCTGACTGGACAGTACCGTTTCCAGACGATGGGCGAATATCGCGCCCTCCTTTCCTTATATAATATGACGGTGGAGGAAGCGCGGGGAAACGTATGCGGGCGTGAGTATCACGGGCTGGTCTATTCCGTCACCGATGATGCCGGGAACAAGACGGGCAACCCGTTCAAGTCCTCGCTTTTCGGGAAGTCCGCCGGCTATGAAGCCGTGCAGAAGAAATTTGCCCGTTCCAAGCAGGAGATTAAGGACCGGAAACTCGCCGACATGACGAAACGCACCGTCCTTTCCGTGCTTGAAGGCACGTATGACAAGGAGAAGTTCGTTTCGCGGCTCAGGGAGAAGGGCATCGACACCGTGCTGCGCTACACGGAGGAAGGACGCATCTACGGAGCCACGTTCATCGACCACCGCACGGGCTGCGTGCTGAACGGCTCGCGCATGGGCAAGGAACTTTCCGCCAACGCCTTGCAGGAACACTTCACGCTGCCTTATGCCGGACTGCCGCCGATTCCGCTGTCCTTTCCGGTGGAAACAGGAGAGGATATGCGCGGACAGACCGTATCCGACCACGAGAACACGGCGGGCAGTGTCGGTCTGCTCACTCCCGAAGGTCCGGCTGTGGACACCGAGGAGGAAGCCTTTATCCGGGCGATGCAGCGCAAGAGGAAAAAGAAGAGGCGCAAGGGTTTGGGAATGTAACCGGAAGTATCAACAATCAAATTTTTCAATCTATGTCACAACAAGAAGACGATTTGAGGGCATTGGCGAAAATCATGGATTTTCTGCGTGCCGTGAGTATTATTTTAGTGGTCATGAACGTGTACTGGTTCTGCTATGAAGCCATACGGCTATGGGGCGTGGACATCGGCGTGGTGGACAGAATCCTGATGAACTTCAACCGCACGGCGGGGCTGTTCCATTCAGTTCTTTACACGAAGCTGTTTGCCGTTCTCCTGCTTGCCCTGTCCTGTCTGGGGACGAAGGGCGTCAAGGGAGAGAAAATCACTTGGGGGCGAATCTGGACGGCACTTGCCGCAGGGTTCGTGCTGTTCTTCCTCAACTGGTGGATACTGGCATTGCCGCTGCCGGTTGAAGCGGTGACGGGGCTTTACGTGCTGACCGTCGGCACGGGCTATGTATGCCTGCTGATGGGCGGTCTGTGGATGAGCCGCCTGTTGAAGCACAACCTTATGGATGACGTGTTCAACAACGAGAACGAGAGCTTCATGCAGGAAACACGGCTTATCGAAAGCGAGTATTCGGTCAATCTGCCCACACGCTTTTATTACAGGAAACGTTGGAACAACGGCTGGATTAACGTAGTGAATCCCTTCAGGGCTTCCATCGTATTGGGTACGCCGGGCAGCGGAAAGTCATACGCGGTGGTAAACAATTTTATCAAGCAGCAGATTGCGAAGGGCTTCTCGATGTATGTTTACGACTTCAAATTCAGCGACTTGTCCACGATAGCCTATAATCATCTGCTCAACCACCCGGAGGGATACAAGGTGAAGCCGAAGTTCTACGTGATAAACTTCGATGACCCGCGACGCTCGCACCGTTGCAATCCCATTCACCCGGATTTCATGGAGGATATTACGGACGCTTACGAAAGCGCGTACACCATCATGCTCAACTTAAACAAGAGTTGGGTGCAGAAGCAGGGCGACTTCTTTGTGGAATCGCCCATCATCCTCTTCGCGGCTATCATCTGGTATCTTAAAATTTTCCAAAATGGCAAGTATTGCACGTTCCCCCATGCCATCGAGTTCCTGAACCGCCGTTACGAGGATATCTTCCCGATACTGACATCTTACCCGGAATTGGAGAACTATCTCTCACCGTTCATGGACGCGTGGCTCGGAGGGGCTGCCGAGCAGTTGATGGGGCAGATTGCATCGGCGAAAATCCCGCTGTCACGCATGATTTCCCCGCAGCTCTATTGGGTGATGTCGGACAGCGAGTTCACGCTGGACATCAACAATCCCGAAGAGCCGAAAATCCTCTGTGTGGGCAACAATCCGGACCGTCAGAACATTTACGGGGCGGCTCTCGGTCTGTATAATTCCCGTATCGTGAAGCTCATCAACAAGAAAGGGATGTTGAAGTCGTCAGTTATCATCGACGAGCTTCCGACGATATATTTCAAGGGGCTGGACAACCTTATCGCCACCGCACGAAGCAACAAGGTTGCCGTATGTCTGGGCTTTCAGGATTTCAGCCAGTTGGTGCGTGACTACGGGGACAAGGAGGCGAAAGTGGTGATGAACACCGTCGGCAATATTTTCTCCGGTCAGGTGGTGGGCGAAACCGCCAAGACGCTCTCGGAACGGTTCGGAAAGGTGTTGCAGAAACGGCAGTCCATTTCCATCAACAGGCAGGATGTTTCCACCTCCATCAACACACAGATGGACGCGCTTATCCCGCCGAGCAAGATTTCCGGGCTTACGCAGGGAATGTTTGTCGGTTCGGTGTCCGACAACTTCAACGAACGTATAGAACAGAAGATTTTCCACTGTGAGATTGTCGTGGATGCCGAGAAGGTCAAGCGCGAGGAGAAAGCCTACAAGCCGATACCCGTAATTACTGACTTCACGGACGAGGATGGCAAAGACTGTATGAAGGAAACAGTGCAGGCGAATTACAGGCGCATCAAGGAGGAGGTGAAACAGATTGTCGCCGACGAGCTGGAACGCATCGCTAATGACGAGAATCTGAAACATCTGTTGCAGCAGAAATAGCCGGCAGGCGGCAACGAAAACGAGGCTGTGTCGTAATTAAGGTTTTACGGCGCAGCCTCTGTTTTTATTTTAGGCCTCTGAGGTTTGGATATTTTTCAGGCAACAGATTTTTGAGGTTTATCCAAAAATATCCGATTCTCAGGCAGCAAAATCCAGTATATAAGCAAAAACAGGCCAAAATGGGGCGTATTTCCCCCGTTTTTGGTCTGTTTCGCTATCCTTGAACACATTTTCTTGATGTTGAAGGCAATGGCGAAGAAGGCAAAGTCCATTGTGACCTTGTCTTTGCCGAAGTGACGGAAGCGCCGGTATGCCATATTGAATTTCATCTGGCCGAAGACGGCTTCCGGCTCGATACATCGTCGTCCCCGGTGTCTGAGTCCTTCGTCCGATGTCAGTAGTTCTCGGGCTTTACGCTTGTATTCGTTCAGCCGGTGGTTTACCTCGATTGTGCGACGGTCTCCTTTGGCCTTGTAACACATACACCGCAGGGGACAGCCTTTGCAGTTCTGCGCGCGGTAACGTGCGTTTTCGCTACGGTAGCCGCTGGCCGTCTTTTTGTGTGATGTGCCGATGCGTGTCATGTGCTGTCCCATCGGGCAGACATAGCAGTCTTCGGCGGCGTTGTAGTGGAAGTTGTCTTGATGGAACGGATTTGGCTTGTAGCGCGGACGCTGTTCAAGATGAAAGCGGTTGTACTTGACGTAGGCCTCCATGCCGGCCTCGTCCATGAAGCGGTAGTTTTCTTCTGAGCCATACCCGGAGTCGGCGACTGCGACCGAAGGCAGATGGTGATAACGGTCAAGGAATGAGTTGAGGAACGGTATCAGCGTGAGTGTGTCAGTTGGATTGGGGAACAGGGCGAAGCCGGTGATGAACTGGTTCTCGGCCGAGAGCTGCAGATTATAGCCGGGCTTGGTCTGTCCGTTGTTCATCGCATCCTCCTTCATGCGCATGAACGTGGCATCGGGATCGGTCTTTGACATGGAATTGCGATCGCCCATCTGTTCAAGTCGGCTGTCGTATTCATTTAGCTTGTCTCGGTGCTTCTCCAGTTCCTTTATCTGTTTCTTCCGCTCACGGCGGGCTTTCTTGCTCTCTTTGTCTGCCGGTTCGGGCTGTGCGGCAAGAACCTCTTTAAGCTCACCGATAATCGAAGTCAACGACTCGGAAGTAAACTCGACCGGCTCGGACTCCGCGGCTTTGTCCTGTGCGATGACCTCGTCAATCTGTTGCAACAGGATACGTATCTTCTCCTGCAGCTTCGCACGGTTCTTCTCCACGGTCTTGCGCCATACGAAGGTGTATTTGTTGGCCTTGGACTCTATCTTGGTGCCGTCGATGTACTCAACATCCAAAGTGACAAAACCTTTATCGGCCAGGACCAGCACTATCTGTGTGAAAATGTTGTTTATCTCATTCTTGACGCGGTTGCGGAAGCGGTTGATCGTGATGAAGTCCGGGCGCTCCTGCGCCGCCAGCCATATATAATGAATATCGCGTTGAAGCTGCCCCTCTATCTTCCGGCAGGAGTAGATGTTGTTCATATAGGCGTAGATAATCACCTTGAGCATCATCTTCGGATGATAAGGGCAGCGACCCTTTTCCTTGTACAGTTTCCTGAAGTCCTTCAGGTCAAGACTCTCGACCATACTGTCAACCACGCGAACCGGGTCGTTCCGCGGTATATCCTCATTGGGATTGACCATCAGAAACAACCTGTTGTTATTGTAAGATTTTGTATGTAATTTTGTAGACATTTAAATTCTTTTTATGTCTTAAAGTTACAAAAATTTTTTGACATGACAAAGCCCCGGCTTGTGAAAGTCAGGGCTTTGTTTTATGTTTTTCAGCTTATTACATAAAAAGAGGCTGCGCCTATTTTGACACAGCCTCGTTATTTTTACCCTTCATTTTCCGGATTTTCCTCTTTCAGCAATTTGTTTATGGTCGTTATCGTATGTGTCTGAAAGTAGGTCTTCAGTTCCGCGTCATCTTTCAGGAGTATGCCGCATTCTTCATCGTAAGTTCCGATAATATATTTTTTAAGTTCGGAAAAACTTTCTGCAAACGGTATCTGTCTGTTTTCATGCCAGTATTCGGTTACCATTTCGGAAATAAACGCCTTCAACACGGCTTTTCCCTCTTTGTCCAGTTTCTTGAAGCGTGTCGTTTCACGGCTCACGGGTAACGGCTCCGGCAGAATATCCTCCGGATTCTTGCCGCTGCGCATGGCGGACATGCAACTCTTGCAGATATGTTGTGCGTGACCTTTGCCGCTGAACTTCTCGTTCGCCTTGTAATCACCGCAGATACGGCAATAGTGTCCCTGCTGTTTCTTCTTCTTTTTCGCCATGCCTATTGCTGTTTCAAAAATTCCAAGCCTTTCTCTGTAAGGCGGTATTTCTGTCGTGGGTGTTTAGGCTTTTCCGGGTAAATCGGCTCCACCAAATCCAGCCTTATTGCAGGATATAGGTAGAGTTCCAAGAAATTGCTTTTGTCTTTCAATCCGATTATGCCCATAATCTCTTTTGTCGAGAGCGTCTGTTTCTCGATTGCGGACAACACTTTTCCCACTTGTGGGGTGGTTGTGGGGTAACTGTCGGGTGACTGTGGGGTAACTGTCGGGTTGTACCCCACAGCTTTCCGGACATAGTGGAAAATAACCCATACGCAGTTTCCGTCCGTATGGAACTCCGGATCAGGAATGCCTACACGCCGGCACTCGCTTATAATAAGCCCGATGCCCCTTCCCCAGCTTTCCAAGACCTCGCTTTTATACAGCACATTCGCTATGATCAGGTTTTGCGGTTCTGAATTATGACCGCTTAACAGCTTTTCCATTGTCATGTCAGGTGGAAATGTTCCGCTGTTCTCTATTTCCACACGGTCGTCATAGATGGCTATCCCAACCGAGCTTCCGGGACGGTGGTACGAGCGGTGGCACAAGGCGTTTGTGCAGCACTCCCTCAAAGCCTAGTAAGGTATTTCCAGTTCCTCCTCACGGTATAGCCCCTCTATCTTTCCGGAAAGGGAGAGATGCTTGAAAAAGAACGCCATTGCCGCATCCAGCAGCGCGTAGATATTCCCGGTGACACGTTGATTGTCTATAAACTCGTCTTTCGTCGTGCCTTTGAAACGCGCCAGACGGAGCAGGCATTGGGGATAATAATAAAAATCACGACCGAACAGCACTGCTGAAGCATTGTTAAGTTTCCCGTCATGCAACAGACTGAATTTTTCGAGAATGGTCGGCAGGTCTTCCCTTATGGTTGCTTCAGGTAAACGACCGCTTCTGATTCCCCCGCGAACAGCACTAATGACGGCATGTTCGTCAAGGTCGGATATTTTAAGGTCAGGATTTGTTATTGCTTCCCAAGCGTATTTCCCACCCCGCTGTATCAGATATTGGTTATACATCTCCTGCGGCATGGTGGATGTCGCGCTTTCCACTCGCTGGTAAGCCCGTCCTTTGTAAGAGAACGGACGCATATATCTTTGTTCTTCCGCAGACAGTGCGATAACGCTTTTGCCGGTGTCTGGTATTTCAGTATAAGAAACTTCAACTGTGGCAAAAGGCTCGATACGCCGGACTGCGTCCGCTATATCCCGCTTGGTTTTGTCGCTCACGTCCTGTCCGATGATTTTTCCCTTGTCGGTGACACCGAACAATACCGTGCCGCCTTCTCCGTTAAGGAAAGCACAAAGCGTTTCCATGCCGCGCTCCAACTGTCCGGTGGTTTCCTTGAACTCCACCCGTCCGCATTCTTTTTCGGCTATCAGCCGTTTTACTATGTCGAGGTTGTCTATGCTCATATACAATTCTGTAATGTGGGTACAAAGATAGTGCTTTTCGCTGGTTTTCGGGCGAATAGATAACGAAATGTATCTGCACGGCAGGTACAAAACCTACAAAAAATCAGAGAGTGGCATAACGTCACCCCCTGATTCATCATTGGTACAGGATTATTTTCTCAAACGTTCCATTTCCTCGTCGCGGAGCATCCTCTCGTTCAGTTTCTCCTGCATCCTATCAAGGAAGTAGGTGCGGCTTTCGTTCTTCCGTCGTTTGATGTCGATATAGAAGCGGTAGCAGTCCTTTGATTCGACCCCGAAAATCTTGTAGAGGAGCGGGGCGAGCTGTTTGAGCGGCATGTTGCCGTTGTTGATGCAGCCCATCTCGTTGATGCCGTAGATAAGTTCCACGAGGTCGATGGCGTTGCCCGTCCATTGCAGGGGTGAGGCGGGATTTTCGGTCGTGTTGTCGGAGGATGTACGGATGGGGATTAGTGGTGGCACTTGGGGCGCGGCAAGGAACTTCTGCATCTTCCTCACGAAAGAGAGTGCCTTGCTGATGTAGGCTGCAACCTCCCTCTTTTCTTCGGGAAGATTGCGCACGGGATGGTGCTGCAACTCGATTTCGATGTAAGCCAGCGCGATGATGGTGCGGTTGGTGTCCACATTGCCGCTGCATAGCTCGATCACTTGCGTGGCGAAAGCCGTGTATGCCGTTTCCATATTGCAGTCCCCGGCTTCGTTTATACGGCGGAAGAACTCGGTTTCCGCCAATAAGAAATAATTCATGTCCTGTCAATTTTGAAATTTTACACTCTGTTTTTCGGTATGCGCACATGAATATGATTGGCAAAAATCGTGTACATAAAAGAAAAAATCCGGCACGCTCTCTGCAAGGTGCTGGATTTCAGTGTGATAATTTCTCAATTTATTTATCCGACAGGAATTGTATTCAGATTAAAGTGTTCATTTACTGAACATTCGTCCACTTTCCGGACATCAAACGCACGCTTTATAGATATGGCGGACCACTCCGTTGCGGTACACCTTCTGTGAGGTCAGCGTCCATTGTCCCTGTGGCAAGGCGGACTGGAAGAAACGCTTTCCCGTTCCGGCAATGAAAGGAATCGTGTAAAGTATGATTTCATCCACCACACGCATACGCAGCAGCCCGTTGATATAGTCCGTCTTTTCAGGGGTTACTTCCGCCAGATAGCAGATGTCTGTTGTGGATTTCCGCCATTCGTCAAGCATGGAGATGGAATAATCCGGTGTGATATGATAAAGGGCGTTTTCCCTTATCTCGTTGATGCCGCAATCTTCAAGGCGCAGTTCCTTATACGCTTTGCAATATAACTCGGAGCTTTGACAACCGTCTATCGTGAGGACGGCAAGAATCTGTACTTTACCCATTATCGTTTCCTTTCGTTGGGCAAGGGCAAAAAAGTAGCGTGCAATCCACGCTATCACTAATGGAGGCTCTGGAATGCCCTTAACAGGAATAGGTGAATGCACGCTATGCGTAGGCATAGCATAAGCAATCACGCAATAGTTCCTGTTAATGTTAATTGTCCAGATTCCCATTAGGACGCCTTGCGGTCTTATGTTATATATAGGCGGCAAAAGGCTCTGCCAATCGCCGTTACCTTCTAATATGTCATGCAAAGATAGCCATTTTCAGCGAATTGCGGGCTATGGTTGCTCAAATTTATACTTCAATCCATATTCTTCCAGTTTATTATAGAGTGTTGTCCTGCCTATTCCAAGCAATTCGGCAGCGACCTTCCGGTTCCCGTCAGCCTGCTTCAAAGCACGCAGAATCCGCTCTTTATCTTCCTCGTCGTTGCGTAGGGAGAAGCCGGTAACAGAGGTTGTTTCGGTTATCCCAAGTTCCAGATGCTCTTTTGTGACAAGTCCCGTCTGAGCCTGCAACACCGCACCCATGATTTTCTGTCGAAGTTCGCGCACGTTGCCCGGCCATGAATGGGTCAGCAACGCTTTCCGTGCTTCGGAACTGAAACCGCTAACCTTGCACTCCAATTCCTTATTGGCAATCTCACGGAAGAACTCCGCCAGCGGCATGATGTCCTCCTGACAGTCACGTAAGGGCAGAACGGTTATTTCAAAGTCATGTAGGCGGTATAACAAATCCTGCCGGAAACGCTTTTCATTGACCGCCTTTTCCAGATTCTCGTTGGTGGCGGCGATGATGCGGACGTTGAAACTGCGGTCGGACTTGTCGCCAACGGGACGGAACCGCCGTTCCTGTATGGCACGGAGTAACATCTGTTGAGTTTCTGGTGCGAGATTACCCACTTCGTCTAAAAACAATGTGCCGCCTTCCGCCTCGTGGAAATAGCCTTTCTTTGTGTTTTCAGCACCAGTGAACGCTCCTTTGACGTGTCCGAAGAACGCCGATGGTGCAAGCTCTTTGGTGAGTGAGCCGCAGTCCACCGCCACGAAAGGCTTGCCTGAACGCTTGCTTTTATCGTGCAGTAGATGGGCAATATGCTCTTTGCCAGTACCGTTCTCCCCGAATATCAGTACGCTCATGTCGGTAGGAGCTACTAGCCTTATCCGGTGCATGATTTTCTGAAAGGCTGAACCGTCACGGGCAAATACGGGCATGCGGCTTCGCCCGATATTCCGCTCTTTCAGTATGGTGCGGAGCAAAGGCACGAGTTTGTCCTCCACGAGTTGCTTGGGTATGTAGTCCAGCGAACCGAGTTTCATGCTTTCAACCGCCGTATGTACTTCGGCATAGTCGGTCATGATGATGAACGGCTGCGTCATGCCTTCTTTGCGCATCCAGCGCAATAGGTCGATGCCGTCACCGTCAGGCAAACGCAAATCAGAAACTACTATATCATTGTCAGCGGCTTGTTGCAGAAGTTTCTTTGCCGTTGAGAGGTGGAAAGCCTGCACGGTACGGAATTTCTCCCGTGCCAGCAGGTTGCAGACAAACTCGCAATATACGATGTTGTCCTCCACCACGATGATTTTTGTTTTATCCATTTTCGTATTTTCTCCTTTCTTCTTTTGCCAGCCGGATTATCTCCGAACCTTTATCCAGCACGGCTGTCAAGGCGTTATGTATCGCCTCCCAATCGAGTGTATCCTCGCAATGAAGCAGTTTATAAAGTTCCCTTAATGGTTGGTCGGCACGCAGTATCTCCCACGAACTACGTAGGTGGTGTGTCAGGGCGTCCAGTTCTTGAAAGTCTTTCCGTTGTTCCGCATCCCTGACCGACTGCATTTCCTTTTCGGTTTCCGCTATCAGTTTATCCAACATGACGGATTCATTGCCGTAAGACAGTAGGGAGGAGAAATCAGGCTTTTCATTTTGTTTACCTTTCATGGCGCACTTGTCGGAAACTTCCATCAGCTCCGATATGGAAAACGGCTTGAGAAGGCAATCGGAAAATCCACGTTCTAAAAGTTCCTCTCTGTTGCAACTGCCCGAAGCGGTTGTTACAATAATCGGAATGATCCTTGAATTGCCCACATTGGAGGTGCGTAGCAGTTCCAACAGCTCGAAGCCGTTTATATCCGGCATATTCAAATCGGTCAGAAGCAGACTGTATTCTTTCCGGCGTATCATTTCCATCAGTTCCGCAACATCGGTGCAAGTGTCGCAATGTATCCCTTCTTGTGCATACATTTCTTTCAGCATTAGGAGAAGTACCTTGTCATTGTCAATGGCAACAATATCATGGAGTGTTCGGTTATGATGAATCTGTGTTTTATTTATCCGTTCCGGCAATTCCTCGGCTGACTGCATGGGTATCTCCACCGTGAAACGGCTGCCCTTGCCTTTCTCGCTCTTCAGCTGGATTGTGCCGCCGAGCATTGTCACAATGCGCTGAACAATGGAAAGACCTAATCCGAAGCCGTCCTTTGCGGCAGCGTTTGACAGACGTTCAAACGCACCGAACACACGTTGCTGTTCCTCTTCGGTCATACCCGAACCCGTATCTTTGACGATAAGTTTCAGCATACCGTTATCATACCCCATTGTCAGAGAAACGGCACCGTTCTCAGTGAACTTGATGGCGTTTGACAGCAGGTTATTTCCAATTTGTAGAATGCGTTCCTTATCGGTCAGTACAACAGCATCCGTGTGATTCGTCACAGTAAGAGCAAGTCCCTTGTTTATGGCAATTGGCATAAACTCTGATTCGAGCGTATGCGCTATTGATGAAATCCTACACGTGGAGAAATTAGGCTGTTCCTTGCCGTCGTCCAGCCGGAAGAAACTCAGAAGAGTATTAAGCATTTCACGCATACGGTCGGAGGATTGCTGAATATTTCGGATATACATCCCGGTTTTATCCGCATCGAAGTTTTTTTGTATCAGTCCGGCATAGCCCGTTATTGCAGTCAGCGGTGTGCGTAATTCATGGGTAATGGTATGTACGGCTTTCTTGCGGGAGGTTATCAGTGCCTCGTTTCGCTTTGCCATTTGTTGCAGTCGCTCGATTAAATCTGCGGTTTCCTGTTTATATCGCTTGATGCGGTTGGCATTTCGGTGTATGATGATATATGATATGACCAGTAGCAGTATAACGAACCCTGTCAAGCCCCCAATCTGAATGAACGACCGTTCCCGCATGGCTGTTATCTCGGCTTCCCGCTTTTGTAGGTCAGTTTGTACTTTCCCGTCTATTTGAACAACCAGTCCTTGCAGTTGCCTGTTAAGTTCCGCATTTCGTGCGGCAAGGCTATCGGCATGAACCGATAAGCGGCGGCTTTGTGCCTGTTGTTCGGTTCTCATATTCCGGTTAAAGGAACGGTGCATCGTGGTAGTCACAGTTGGTTTCGCTTCTTCCTTTTTGCCGAAGATGCCCAAGAAACCTTTGCGCTTGGACTTCTTGGGCTGTTCCTGCACACTCTTCTGCACGATTACAGGTACTTGACTGGTTATCTTATCGTTGATGGCTTGTTGTTGTTCAAGTATTTGAACGATTTGGCACATCTGCCGTTCCTTATCTTCGAGAAGATGGCGTACGCTGTCTATACGCTCTGCCGGATAGGTAGCTTTGAAACGGCAGAGCATACTATCCATTGCCATACGCTGTGCATGGTAATGTTCGATATCTTTATCGTTCCATTCCAGTATTGTTTCACCAAATAGAGAAAATTTTATCATTTGAATATTGATATTGTTTATCTCTTTTCGGAACTCGTCTATTTTTTTATTGTCAAGTTCTAATGCTTCTATCTCCTGCCATTCATAGAAGCTATTATATGCAATACATCCGATAAGAACGGAGATAAGTATATACCCCAACCGTATTGTCTTATAGAAATTCCTGGATCGTTCCATTATTTTGATGATACTGATTTTTCAAACATGAATAAAAGTTTATCCTTTTCTTCCATACGGGTATTATCAGAATAACCGCCTTTTGTTATTTGATACCCACACGGCTTAACCATAAAAGTGCCTAAGCCTTTAGTGTATGAACTTACTTCTGAGGCATAGTCTTTACTTGTATTTAATGGAACTTTCCCTTCAATAAGACACCACTCATTATTACAACTGATACCTTTAATCTCAGACATCATTTTTTGCAGATCTGTAATAGCTTTGGAACTTGCTACTTGTGGTATCTGTAACTCAAAATAGAGCATCGGTTCGAGAATATCCACTCCTGATTGTTGCAAAGCCAACCTGAAGACATAAGGAGACAATTGTCTAAAATCGGCAGGGGTACTTATCGGACTATAATAAAGGGCATAAGTAAAGGTTACTTTCAAATCCGTCACTTCCCATCCATGCAATCCCGATTGGCAAGACATACGGATTCCTTCAAAAACGGCATTTTGAAAAGAATGGTTCAGATAACCAAAGGAGATTTCACTTTCGATTTGCAACCCTGACCCTATCGGTAAAGGTTCAAGAGTCAGTCCTATGGAGGCCCAGTAAGGGTTGGGAGGGACTTCGATATGGATAATCTTATTCACCTTCTTTTTAGGTCGTTCTTTGTAGATAGTCTTGATTTCATCAAAATGGGTCTTTACGGAGAATCGTTCTTCCAGCAATGTTTGTATGATTTCTTTTTGGGTTAAACCATATAACGAGATTTCCAATTCATCACTATATGAATTTATGGAAAAGGACAGAGACGGGTCTTCAATAAACAATACATTTAGAGCGGATATCAACTTGCTTCTCTCTTCGGGCTTGTCTGGTCGGACAGAAGATTTGAGGGCGGGATGCTGATGAGATAATCCTTGAATCAGACAAGGTTTAACACCTAAATAATCTCCGATTCTTAATTCTTCTATATCTTCTATAATTGCGATATCATTAGCAACCACTTCATCAACATTTATCTCTTTGCCCTGATAAATGGTTTTTAGATTTTTAATCTTGATGAATTTTTCCGAATCATTGACTTTTATAACGGTTCGAAGTCTCAGACTTCCGTCAATAATTTTTAGAAAACTTCTTTTATGCCCTTTGGGGGCATGTTCTATTTTATAAAGATAAGCTGAAAGTCTATTTGGGACTGATGCCGGAGGAAATATAAAAGAAATGATGGCGTCTAACAACTCATTGATGCCAATATTGCACATTGCTGATCCATGCAAGACCGGATAGGCTTTGGCTTTTGCCACAAGAGCGATTATCGCATTCCAATAATCTGCCGGTAAGATTTCTTTATCCGCCAAATATAGTTCTAATATATCGTCGTCATGGTTGCATACAAATTCTTTGTGTTCTGCCCTTATATCTGTTGAGGTGCAAATCGGGTAAACTACTCCATCGACAACCGTTTGCATAAACAAGACGTCTTGCGACAGATTTGTTTTTATGTCCAGATATAAACGCTCAAGATTTACGCCGGCACGATCAATCTTATTGATAAATATAATTGTCGGGATTTGCAGTTTTTGCAAAGTCTTGAACAGCAACTTTGTTTGTGCTTGTATGCCTTCCTTTGCCGATAATATGAGGACTGCTCCATCAAGCATTTTGAATGTCCGCTCCACCTCTGCAATAAAATCCATGTGTCCCGGAGTGTCAATGATATTGCATTTCACACCATTCCAAACAATAGATGTCGTAGAAGCCCGAATAGTAATTCCTCTACGTTTTTCTATATCCATAGAGTCTGTTATGGTGTCACCTTTATCAACACTGCCGCGCTTTTCCGTTGCTCCGCAGGCAAATAGCAGATTTTCGGTTACGGAAGTTTTTCCTGCATCAATGTGAGCAAGAATTCCTAAATTTATAATGTTCATTTGATTAAGCAATAATATACTACAATAGATGCATTGCCGAAACGCACCTTTTAATACCTCCTCGTAGCATGTGGAAAACTACAGGATTCTTAACTCGTATTAATATGTATATTATTACTGCCGCATAATTGGACGCAAATTTACGAAAAAAAAGTTCCCTGACAAAAGCACAAAGAACTTTTTTAATCTATACGTATTTTTATTTGGTATTATTAATTTGTTATTTGATGATGAGGGCTATTCATATAAATGTAGGTTAAATTTTTCTGACCATTTCAAACTGTTGTCCTTTTGGGGTAAGTCCTAATGATGACAAGAAACCAGTGACTGATTCACAATCGCAATCAACATTAGTAAATTTGAGTACATCGCTTTGAAAATGACTGACAGCACTTTTAAGCAAAGACTTGCCTATTCCTTTACGCCGGTAATCTTTTGCAACTGCGAGGGATGAAATATCGCCAGATGCCGGTTCAAAGATAACAAATCCGACAAGTTCTTCTCTTTCATAAGCTCCCAATATGTCCAAATTGTCGATTCCGCGTTCCAGTGAAGCCCTGTCATTTTGCCATGAAGGATGAAAATCGAACCAGGCCGTTTGGTTAAGGCAGTTTTTTAAATCCGATGGGAGTATGCGACATGCGGTATGGTTTACTTGCAATACAGGAACAATATCGCTCAGTTTGGCAGAGTAGTAGTTGAAATTTCTCTGTGTTTCAAAGCCTAATTTGCGATATATTTTTATTGCTTTGTGATTGTGTTGCAAAACTTCCAGTACATATTGCCGAACTCCTTGTTGATATATCAATTCGAGGCTGAAAGTGAATATTTTTTGGGTTAGGTGTAATCCCCGGAATGAAGGTACGGTTCCCGTCCCTGTGTCATAGGCAGTCAAGATGTTGTTGTACATGCCTGTTCCGTTAAACACAAAAGAAATCAGCCGTCCTTCGAAAAATGCTCCGAAAGATAGTTGTGGATTGTATCCTCGTCGGTCGAGCATGCGTCGCAATTCATCCGCATTCAAAGAGAAATCATAATCTTTGAATGCAGATGAGAATGCCGCATACAAATCTTTGAAAGAAACGGACTCTAAAGAATGAATGATGATTCCCATATCGGACGGTGTTATGTGTTTGGATTTTCATCACTATTCTCTACGGGTAAACCGTGCTGTTTGAGAAAGCTGAGCTTATCCCAATAACCTCTTTGGAAAACTATTTTATCGTTTTGCACATGGAAGAATCCGCATCCTCGCAACCCGAGCGGATCTTTCCATTCCATGATAGCCCATTCTCCATCCTCGAATATATGCTCAACAATACAAACCATTTTTGAGGTTGCAAATTCATTTACAAACATTTTATGGATAGCTGTTTTTCCTATAACCGGGGTGTTTGCGACTTGATGGTTTATGGCATCCTGAGCGTATAAGTTTGCCAAAGCGACTGCATCGGCGGCGTTGAAGCAGTCAATCCATTCTTGTAGTATCTCTTTTGGCGTCATATTTTTCGTATCTTTTATTCTTTAATATTTAATTGTTGCTTTTTCCTCTATAAGTTAGAATTAGACATTTTTTCTAATTCCTTTTGAAATGATCATCAAAAACAAAATTAGTATTTTTTTCTGTTTTACTGATGATTCTGTAGAAATATTCTCGTTCATATTATTGTGTCATAAGGAACGTGTCAAAAAAGCGGTTTCCACATTACAGCTTTATGGTAAAATGAGTTTAACCAACTACATAACGCAATCTGTTGTCGGTACTGTTATCTATTTCCCATTCGTATTCTATTTAGCCCCTTATTGTGGGTATGCAGCAAGTTATCTTATCGAATTCACTCTCTTTGGGAGTCAAATATGGTTGTGCAAATGGTGGCTGACAAAACATAAACAAGGTTAGTTGGAATGTTTTTGGTATAATGTTTATAAACATAAATCAAGAAAGAGCAAATAAATTTAATAGAGGCTGCCCAAAAAGAAAGAAAGTCTTGCAATCACTCTCCTACAGATACTTGCAGAGGGGATATGATTTACTTTTAGACCTTTTGGATAGCCCCTATTAATATTTTATATAAAATTCCTAATTTTAAATTTTTATCCCTTTCGATCGGTTTTTATTCTTTAACTGAAAACCCGATCGTCCGATGATGACATGGTCGCCAATGATGTTGCCCGTTGGATTTCGCTCATTCACCGGGCTGCGTATCTGCGGTGCATCATCAGTTTGTTGTGGCGATATGCTCCGTACACCTTCCGAAACAGGCTTGACCTCCTGTCCATCCTTTTCTTTTTCGTCGGCTTCCTGCGTAGGCGGCGCAAGTTCCAGCTGTATCTTTCGGTCAAGTGCGGCAAGTTCGGACTTAAGCTGTTTCAGTTCGTCCTCCTTTTTCCATACCTTGCCCGCTATCTCCTGCAACTGCGGAACCTCCTTTTCCAGCACCTCGTTCTTCGCCTTATACTGGTCGATGATAGACGGAATCCGCTCCAATGCGTTCAGGAAATTGCGTGCGGCAGCCACCGGGTCAGCCATCGCCAGATGCCCGTTGTTGTAGGTGTACTTGTAGTTTCCCTCCACCACAAAGCGGTTGTCGGTAAACTCCAGCCCCTCTTTGAGTATCCTCTCGCTGACCACCTTTATCGGAAAGCCGTAAAGTTCTCCGACAGGCTTATACAATCCTCCCGTCGTGGCGTTCTTGGCTATCTCCTGCAAACGCTTTCCAATAACTTTTTCGTCGGTTGAATCCACGCTGTCCACCTTGACAATATTAAGGCGACTACCTTCCTTATCGGTCTGCACAACGGAAAGAAAACGGTTCCAGTCCTCCGTCATGGCTTCGATGACAGCCGTGTTGTTACGCAGTTCCCCCGTCTTGGCTTCCAGTTTGAACTCCGAATCGCGCTTGCCCTTGTTGAACGACTTGCGTTCCCCTTCGAGCGAGGCGATACGCTTCTCTAATTTCGCCTTGTCCAAAAGGTCGGTATTGCCGGATAGTAACGCCATGTACTCCGAGAAGTTCATGCCCGATTTCTCGTCCATAGCACCCTCGTCAATAGTACGCGCGCCCATCGCCCCGCTTTTGAGCTGCGAGATGAACGTCTGCTTGCAGTGCAGCAGGTTGAACTTGTAGCTATCCAGCGACTTTTCCACCGCATAGATGATGACATCCACGTTGTTCCCGGCAAAATGCTTGGCAATCTCGTTGCCTGCTCTGACTCCCCGTCCGTCACGCTGTTGCAGGTCGGACGGTCGCCAAGGCGTATCCAAATGATGGATGGCGACACACCTTTTTTGCGCGTTCACACCCGTTCCGAGCATGGAGGTGGAGCCGAACAGCACACGTACCGCCCCGGCGTTCATGGCGTCTATCACCGCCTTGCGCGCCTTGTCGGTCTTGCACTCCTGAATGAAACGCACCTCGCCTGCCGGGATGCCGTAGTCCTCCGTCAGCTTCCGTTTTATCTCGCTGTACACATTCCATCCGTCGCCCGGCTGGTACGTCCCCAGATCCGAGAACACGAACTGCGTGCCTTTCTGCGCGTCGTATTTGTGGTAATACTCCGCAATCGTCTTGGCGCAGTGCGAAGCCTTGTTGTCGGGGTGGTCTTCGTAGTTCGGGTCTATCATGCGCATATCGAGAGCCATCTTGCGGGCGTAGTCGGTGGCGATAAGCATCTTCGCCTTTTCCTCCGTTTCAGACAGCGGCGGTCTGCCCAGCAGCGTGGCATCGCCCGTCTTGGCGAACTGCATCAGTTTCTGTATGAAGTCCTCCTGCTCCGGCGTGGGCGGTATGTGGTGCAGGATCTCGTTCTTGTGCGGACGGTCCACGCCCACATCCTCCGCCGTTCGGTAGTCGGTTATCTCGTTGTAGAAGGCGGCAAGCTCCGGCACTTTGATGAAGTAGCGGAAACGCTCCTTCTGTACCACGTTGTTCGTCACGTTGAACTCGAAGTCGGTCGTCTTCTTGGCAAAGATGGCCGCCCATGCGTCAAAGCAACGAATATCCTGCCGTTCCAGTTCCTTCGGGCGCAGGTACTTGAAGAGCAGGTACAGTTCTGTCAGCGAGTTGCTGATGGTCGTGCCGGAAAGGAACGTCGCCCCCAAGTCCTTTCCCGTGCGTTCCTGTATGGTACGTATGGCAAAGAGCATGTTCAGTGCTTTCTGGCTTCCTTCCGAGTTGCCCAGACCCGCCACACGGTCGTGGCGTGTGTTGAAAGTCAGGTTCTTGAATTGATGGCTCTCGTCAATGAAGATATGGTCGATGCCCATCTGCTTGAAGTCCACCACGTCATCCGTACGCGATTGGATGGCGTATTCCACCTTCTCCAGTTTCGCTTCAAGGTTGTGCTTGCGCTTCTCCAGTCCTTTCAGCATCGCCCGCGACACGTTCTTGCCCTGCTGCCGCAGGACTTCGAGGTTTTCCTCCACCGTGTCAAGCTCCGCTTGCAGGATGCGCTGCTGCAACTCCGGTGACTGCGGAATCTTGCCGAACTGGTCGTGCGACATGATGACGCAATCGTAGTCGTTGTTCTTGATGTTGTTGAAGAAACGCATGCGGTTGGCGGTCGAGAAGTCCTTCTCCGAGGCATAGAGAATCCGCGCGTTCGGATATGCGGCCTGATAGGTGGCTGCAATCTCCGCGACATTGGCTTTCAGCCCGATAATCATCGGTTTGTGCGCCAAGTTCAGACGCTTCATCTCATGTGCCGCGATACACATTATCAGCGTTTTACCGGTTCCCACCTCGTGGTCACAAATGCCACCGCCATTCTGTTTGAGCATCCAGACGCAATCCATCTGCGACGGATAGACGCTCTTGATACCTCTACTTGCCAGCCCTTTCAGGTTGAGGTCCGGAAACGTCTGGTGCGAGCCGTCATACTTCGGGCGCACGAAACAGTTGAACTTGCGGTTGTACATCGTCGTAAGCCTCTCCTTGAACTGCGGCGACTGCTCTTCCAGCCATTCCGAGAACCCGTTGCGGATTTCGTCGATTTTGGCGTTGGCGAGCTGTATGCCCTCGCTGTCGCGCACCTTGATGTCATTGCCATGCTCATCCTTGCCGATGGACTTCATCATGTCGGGGCAGGTGTTGTGCAGGGCGTGTTTCAACAGGTGCATGCCGTCATAGTTCCGGTAATAGCCCTTCACTAAAAACTCGTCCGTGATTTTCATGGTGCGGTAGCCGCACGCCACCGAAAATTCGTCCATGCTTGCGGAGTAGGCGATTTTCACGTCCGTGTCAAAAAGACGGCTCATGTAGGCGGCATATATGCCCGTCGGAATCCAGCGTTCCCCGAAATTGAAGTCGAGGTCTTCAAAAGCGATGCGCGGCGGCTCGGCTTCTTTCAGAGCCTCCAACGCCTGCTTCACTTCCGGCATACGCCCGTTTTCGGGGTTGTCGCCCATCCATGCCTCGATGCGCTCCGCCTTCTCTATCACGTTCCCGGCGATGAACCTGTCCTTTATCTCGTAACCGGTTACGAGCGGGTTGTAGAAGATGCGTCCTTTGAGAGCGTCAAGCAATCCCTCCTCCGTGCTGTCGGTTATCTCCCGCATATAATCAAGATTGACCGTGCCGAACTTGTTGAGCGATGCGGATAACGCCTCTTCGGGAGAGCTGACGTTGGCATGGCTCTCTACCGAGAAGGAAACGGGACGCTCGAAAATGTCCGCCTTGACGAACCTGCCGTCCTCCGCACGTTCCAGCGAAAGGATGTCGCGCCCTCCGGCATCCATCATCAACAGTTTCACGTTATGCTTGGCATTGAGGTTGCCGTAGCGCATGACAAACTCATCGTAGCAGGTGTTCAACGCTCCGCGTTGCGCAGACCCTTCATCGTGATACTCCGCCTCATAGCGGTAAAGCCGCTCGTATGCGTCACGGAGTGACACATACAACATCGCTTTCTCCTTCTGGTAGCCGGTCAAGTCAAGCGGTTGGAATGTCGCACCGTAAGGCGTGAGGCCTTTCAAATAACCGAGATTGCGTGAAGCATCCAGTACCATAGAGCCGTCACGGTAGTGCGGCTCCAGCAGACCGTTGAACGGACGGGGAGAAAGGTCGAGAGGTTCCTCCTTCGGTTTTTCCGCTTCCATTTCGGGGAAAAGGGAGGTTGCAGCCGTTTCCGTTGCAGGAGCGGCAGGATTGGCGGCAACTTCCGGCTGTGTTTCGGGTCGCCGTGTTTCCTGCTCCGGTTCGGCTTTCACGCCCGTGACATGCTGCCGTTTCTCCTGATGCTGTGCCGCCAGCCTGCGAAGCTCCTTGCGTCGCTCCGGCGTGAGGTCCATCATCATTTCATAGAAGCCGTTGATGGGCGGGTTGGTATCCCAATCCAAAGTGGCGTAAATATCATCCGGATCGGCTTTGGCTGCGACACTCGCCGGCTTTGTTTCATGGCTGTCCCTGTTCTCCGTCAGCGGTGCGGCAGACGGCGGCGGTGCGGTCGTAACCTTCGGCGTAACCTGCGCCTGCGGTTTGGGGGACATACGCCTTGCCGTGCTTTCCTTTCTCGCTGTCTTTTTCTTCTTGGCGGGTGCTTCCTGCTTGCGGACTTCCTCGGTCATGCCCCAAAGGTCGAGCAGGGAGAGCTGCACGCCTGCTGAATAATCGGGGCGGCGCGGCTCTATCTCCGGCTTTTCTTCCTCCGGCTGCGGTGTTACCGTTTCGGGCTTCACTGCCATTTCTGTAAGAGGCTGTATTTCAGGAGTGACAACCGGTGTGAAAATGGGTTCCGTCACTGTGTTTTTTACCTGTGCCGGATGCAGGTTGTGCATTTCATATAGTTCTATGTCTAACTGGGGTAACTCAATATTCAGATGTTCCCGCAAGTCATCCGCCATTTGTCCGATGCCGCCCCGGTGTATAAGTTGATAGGCAGGTTTCCCATAAGGGTCTGTGCCTCTGATTAAATCTGTATTGGAAAGAGAACTGATGCTCCATACATACCCGTTTACAGAAGTGCCGATAGGGGTCTGTTCGGTCTGCATGAAAAGTTTCTCGTTATAATACAGCTCCCCATTCTTGCCGCTGTTCTTTTGAAGGATAATAAGGTCGCTGCCCACTTCCGTACCCGCGTTGTCCGTGAAGAGGTTGTTCGGCAGGCGTGCGACACCCACCAGATTGGCATTACGCATCATATACTCGCGTATGGGTGCGTTGGACGGTGCGTCCAGCACCCCCTGCGAGGTGATGAACGCCACGATGCCGCCCTCACGCACCGCATCAAGGCTTTTCAGGAAGAAATAGTTGTGTATCGCCTTCGGTGCGGAACGCCTTGCCGGGTCGTGGCTTCCCGTAAACTCCGGGTCGAACACAGCCACGTCACCGAAAGGGATGTTCGAGATAGCAAGGTCGAAATAGTCCGTGAAGGGCTTCTCTATCTTCTCGAATCCCTGCACCCTTACCTTTTGGTCGGGATGCAGGTGTCCCAATATCTTGCCCGTCATCAGGTCTTTCTCGAAAGCCATGATGTCCGCGTCCGGCTTGTTTTTTAGCACGGCATCCACGAATGCGCCCACGCCAGCCGACGGCTCCAGCACACGGTCGGGACGTATGCCGTGTTCATGCAGAGCCTCCGCAATCGTGCCGGTTATCTCCGGCGGGGTGTAGAAAGCGGTCAGCACGGACTGCTTCATGGCATCCACGTACCGCTTGTACTCCGTATCGTCCTTGCTGTTTTCACGCACCAGCCTGTGCAGCTCCACCGTCGGGGCAAACAGTTCGAGGTCCGATTTCGCCCAATGCACGGCATCCGTCAGTTCCTTTGCCGGGTTCAGTATGCACTTCAATCCACCGAAACCGCAATACTTCCGAAGTATGGCTTGTTCCTCGGCGGTTGCCGTCCTCCGTTCCCTGTCAAGGATAAATGCCGTCCGTATCGCCTCGATGTTGCCCCGCAGCTGTTGTTTGCGGTTAAACGCCATACTCGTCGATATAAAGGACGACGGCTCCCGTCAGCTCCGTGTAGAGCAGGTCGTATTCGGGCGACAGGGCGAAGTTGTCGTCCGAAAGGTCATAGGCGGAGAATACATTACCGACAGGCGGCAGCAACTTTCGGATGAAGGCTTCGCGTTTATTTTCCGGCACTTCGTCGGCAAACTCGTTTTCCACGACTTCGCGGAGGACGGCGTACTTGGAATAGCGAAGCCCCCGCAGGAGCGTGTCCATCGCCAACTCCTGCGCCCCTTCGGGCGGATAGCCTTCGAGCCGCGCACGCTCATACGTTTCGGCGGCACGGTCGGCACGCTCCCGGATGAAGGCATCATCGGAAGCCTGTTCAAACCTGTTCGTGCGGAGATAGTCCAGCAGGTACAGACCGTAATAGGAAAAGTCGGTCTGACCTTCGTTTTTCTTCTTGTTATTCATTACTTTGGAATTTAGTGGGTTGATAATGACGGGGATAATCGTCTGGAAAGGAGAAAGAAAAGGCACTCGGTATCCCTCCGAGTGCCACCACTAAATCCAAAGTATGAGTGTAATCCGGTATCGAAGAACAATTCATTACTCTGAACCAGTGGCAAAGTTAATACTATTTCTTCCGTCCTGAAAATTTCCTGCTCGTTTTCCTTTCGGGGAACACGAAAGTCGTGTTATAGTCCCCGTCAAAGGCGACTATGGCGTCGAAGCTCTTGCCCTGCTTGCTCTTGAAGCCTTTGAGCAGCTTCGTATGCCCGTCGGTGAGCAGTTCTTTGATCTCGTCATCGGAAAGGGTGCGGTTCGCCTTCAGGCGGAACACGGGCAGCCCGCACTCCGCGTTGTCGCAGCGTACCACCTTGCCGTAGAACTGCATGCTGCCCGTCCCGCACTTGGGACACTTGCAGCCGGAATCCCTGCGGGCGAACAGTTTGTCGCACGAGAGCAGTTCGGAGATGATTTCGCGTGTGTACGCCTCTATCTCCCTGCGGAAGGTTTCGGCGGGCATTTCCCCGCGCTCGATGCGTGCCAGATTCTTCTCCCATTCGCCCGTCATGGTTACGTCGGCGATGCGCATCGTCTTCACGACCGAATAGAGGGCAAGCCCTTTTTCTGTCGGCACAAGCGATTTCTTGCAGCGTTCCATGTAGCCGCGCTTGAAGAGCGTTTCGATAATCGCCGCACGGGTGGCGGGCGTGCCGATGCCGCAGTCCTTCAACGCCTGACGGAGTGCATCGTCCTCTATGTCCTTGCCCGCCGTTTCCATTGCCGACAACAGTGTCGCTTCTGTATGCAGCGGCTTGGGTTTGGTCTTGCCCTCCGTGATGGAGCAGCCTTTCAGCGTCAGCGTGTCGCCTTCCTGCCAATTGGGGATGGCGGTTTCTTCCTTGTCCTCCACGCTATAGACGGCACGCCATCCGGCTTGCTTGATGACGCTGCCTTTCACCGTGAACTCCACTCCGGCACACTCCGTCGTGACGGTGGCGGTGTCCTTGACGCATTTTTCGGAGAAAGCCTCGATCATGCGTCCGGCAACCATCTGATAGACGGTGCTGTCCTCTTTGGAGAGGAACAGCGGCTTCTCGCCCGTGACGAGCAGGGCGTGGTGGTCCGTCACCTTACCGCCGTCCACGCTTCTGCGTGTCGGGACGCATTTCGGCTGCACCTTGCCTTTCCATTCGGGCAAAGCCCCGATGAAGGCGAGCAGCTTGGGGATTTCGGCGAACACGTCTTCGGGGATGTAGCGGCTTCCAGTTCTCGGATAGGTGATGAGCTTCTTCTCGTAGAGCTTCTGCGCAATTTCAAGCGTCTGTTCCGCCGTGAAGCCGTGCTTGGTGTTGGCTTCCTTCTGGAGCGTGGTCAGGTCGTACAGGAGCGGTGTTTCCTCCGTCTTCTCCTTGCGTTCGGCTTTCGTGACGGTGGCTGTGCCTGCCGACTTCACCTTATTATACAGTTCCGTCGCGGGCTCTTTCTCTTTCCATTTTTCGGAAGAGGAAAACTTCACAGTTCCTTCGTCGCAGCCGTCCGTTGCGATATGGAGCTGCCAGAAGGCTTCGGGCGTGAAGCGGCGGTTCTCCCAGTAGCGTGCGCACACCATCGCCAACGTGGGTGTCTGCACCCGCCCGACGGAGTAAGTGCCGTGTCCGGCGGCGA
>ENA-OOYR01000552-OOYR01000552.1-human-gut-metagenome-genome-assembly--contig:-NODE-552-length-23941-cov-4.137947_pt1 | contig 23941 bp, 15 predicted proteins | sample MGYA00241701_ERZ501374 | MGnify/ENA primary metagenome ERZ501374 (study PRJEB25962, sample SAMEA2042655) | human gut metagenome | biome: human gut; feature: human-associated habitat; material: faeces...
TATCCCTTACCTTAAGTATTTTATTTTGTAATTGGTTTTCCAGTTATTATAGCACACTCCATCAGGGTAGTACAATTACCTGCCCGGGATAAATGATCTCATTGGCAGAAATTCCGTTTAATGCACAGATCTGTTCCATCGCCGCTACAGTGCCATAGCGTACCCACATCGGGATTTTAGGCATCCGATGGTCTTCTACAAGCAGATGATCTTTATCCAATCGGTCGTACAACCGATTCCAAGCCTGCTCCGTCTTTATTTTATGAATATCCGTTTTCATCATTTCATTTGAATATAATTTTCTATTTCTTTTCGCAAAGTTCGTAAAGTCTTCGTCATTTCCGCTTCCACCGTTTTGACGGAGAGAGAAAGCTGGACTGCAATTTCCGCATATTTCTTTCCCTCCGTCCGGTGCATTTTAAATATCTGCATTCTGCGTTCCGGCAATTTCTCAAGGGTATTATTTATCAGCTTCTGAAGTTCTTCATATTCCATCTGCTGATGAGGATCTGTCGCCTGTTCCGAAGAGGATGCAGTCAGCACAGACTCTCTATACCGCTCTTTGACCTCTTCATGTTCACAGTATTGAATTGACTGATTACGTGTCGCCCTGTAGAGGTAGTTTTTTACAGACTGGAAAATCTGTAACTGTTCCCTATCCTTCCAAAGCACATAAAACAGTTCCTCAACAATTTCCTCAGCCACCTCCATCCGTCCGGTAATGCTTGCCGCATACCAACACAAGGGAGAATAGTAACAGCGAAATAGTTCCTCAAACGCTTTTATGTCACCTGCCTTTATTTTTGTCAGTATGAGCAGTTCATTCAGCATACTTCTATCATTTTACGATTGTTCCCAAATATAAGAAAACAATTCTGATTTTAATTAGATTGCTTTTTCAATTTATCGACAGCATGTTCCAGAGACTCCGTAGGTGCTATGATATTATAATTTCCCCAGAAGTCTTCACTCCAGTAATTTCCGACTTTATCATAGAAAATCTGATTGGAGGTGAATACTTTATTCCGCGGAATTATCTCGGACGGGCTCTCCCTTCGGTCTGTCACCACCATTTCTGAGGTTACTGCATAGCTCGTAGAGAAAAGCCTCCGTTTCCAGTCGCATTTAAAACGAATATCATTGCGGATATAATTCAGATAAGTCCTTCCATCTATCGTTTTATAGGTTATCAGAAAAGATAACTCTTGCGGTTTGAATCTCAGTCCAAATGGTTTCTGATGAAGAATAGCAGCAATTGCTTTCGATTTATTCTGCATATCCAGATTCATCTCGATACGTGTAAACGACAGCTTATCACAAGCTACATACAATTTCCCATGAAACAGCGCATATGGTAAAAGAACTCTCGGACGGAAATTAATAACATATTGTATCCGGTTATCGATCAATGCCGATTCAGCCATCCAGAACTCATAGTTGTTCAATTCTTCTGGTTCCAGCAGCACCTCTTTATTCTTTACGATATCCAAAACTACAGATATATTAGGACCACCCATAACCTTTACTGCCAATGTATCACTAACTTTCTGACTTAGCAGACGGCGTCCTTTCAGAACCTGTAGTTTATCATAATCCGTAGTGCGATTGGTGTATGCTGTTTTCGACACATCAAGTACAGCTTCCGATACACTGATATAACGGCGCCCTTTCTGCACAGTCTCCCGATAGAAGCTGGTAAGCATATTCCGGTTGGCACTATAATTTACCGGAATCTTCTCAATCGCCTTTTCTATAATTGTACGCGGATTATTGGCATAAACGACCACTTCATTCAACTGGTTAGTATGAGGTATCATCCAGACCGTCAATTTAGAAGAATTATTCTTATCTAAAGATACATGACTATTGATATAGCCTATGTGAGAGATTTCCAACTCTCGCGGCACTTCTTCTTTCCTGACTTTCAGAGCAAACTCTCCCTCTGCATTTGTCACCGTACCGATATTACTTCCTTGCACAGATACATTCACGTTTTCAAGTGTTCTCTTATTTTGCTTATCCTTCACCATTCCGACAATCGTGAAATAATCTCCTGCATCCTGCGCCCATATATCAGCACTCCCTATCCATAGAAAAGCTAATAACCATCCAACCAAAAGTATAACTGACTTTTTCATCTTAATAAAGTTTTAAAGTAAATAATTCCTGCTTCTATGAATAAGATCGTTCAATCTGCAAATACCCTATTGTCTGAAATAAAAAAAATCAGTATCTTGCCCGACAGACAAAAATTATATTCTCAACAAATGATTAATTATGATACGCAAATTAGATAAAGCAGAATTTCAGCAGGCGACAACTTTAGCATTAGAAGTATACTTGCAATGTGGTCAGGATGATTTCGAAGACGAAGGTCTTGAGAGTTTCAAAAGTTTTATATTCAACGATAAATTGATGAATGAACTCTGCATTTATGGAGCTTTCGAAGAGAATAAACTAATAGGTATTATGGGAACCAAGAATGAGGGCAAACACATTTCTTTGTTTTTCATCAAAAAGGAATTCCATAGAAAAGGGATAGGCAAGCAACTGTTTGACTATTCCCAATGTGATTGTCCGGCAAATGAAATAACTGTAAACTCATCTACATACGCCATCAGGTTTTACGAATCTCTGGGATTTGAGAAAACAAACGACAGGCAACAAACAAACGGAATCAGTTATACTCCGATGAAACTCATATCGAACAAATAAAGAAGAAGATATTACCATTAGATTCCAGTTCCCCGGAGCCCAAATCTAATTGTTAATTATACTTTCGAATATGTATTTCTTATAAAAATAGTTTCTACATTTGCGACTGTTATGGCGAAATACATTTTCTGTATATTATTTGGTATATTTCTGATATGGGGATGCAATTTAGTGCCCGATAAAGAATTACAGGAGTTCCGGACAGAGGCCGGTACTACCACTATACAATCCCATAATAAGTCACAGAGTTACCGATCCAAAGCTGTAGTCAAACAATCTGGTAAAGAAAACAACTCCTTCCAAGAAGGGAAATATGATGGAAAATATGATTGCAACATTGCCGATGGTATTTTAGGAAACTCACTTTTATCCCGTACCACTTCTCTTTCCAAAATTCTAAGATTCAACGTTTCTTCCGTTACAATTCGGATACTAAGTTCCTTAAAATATCAATTTCCGAAAGAAAAATGGACTGGTCTCCCCTACTACACAAATCTCACCAAATTCTCATATAGATATTACGTCTATACACTAGGACGAATACTTATTTAAATATCTCTTTTCCTTCTATGGGATGAGATGAGTGTATCTTCATGCCCATTTTATCTCTTTATATTCAAGGCAAGAAAGCAAGAAGAGTCTTTTCCATTGCCGGGAATATGCATACGATTTCACTTTTACATATTAATAACTTGATATATAATGGAATTTATATTAGACTTTATTCTCCACATTGATCAATACATGATTAGTATAGTGCAGGATTACCATACTTGGGCATATGCTATCCTATTCATCATTATATTTTGCGAAACCGGGCTTGTAGTCACTCCCTTTCTTCCTGGTGATTCTTTACTTTTCGTTGCAGGAGCCATTTCCGCATTACCCGGTATGCCGATCGATATCCATATTCTTGTTTTAATCTTATTTGCAGCAGCCGTATTAGGTGACTCCTGCAACTACATGATCGGACATTTTTTCGGACGCAAACTTTTTCATAATCCCAACTCCAGGATATTCAAACAAAGTTATCTTGATAAAACGCATGAATTTTATAAAAAATATGGTGGGAAAACGATTATTCTCGCCCGCTTTGTGCCTATCGTCCGCACTTTTGCTCCATTTGTAGCCGGAATGGGAAAAATGCATTACTATTATTTTATGATCTACAATTTGATAGGTGGAGCCATATGGGTAGTTTTATTTTGCTATGCAGGCTACTTTTTTGGCGATCTGCCGTTCGTACAGGAAAATCTTAAACTCTTGATTATCGCTATTATATTTATTTCAATATTGCCTGCAATAATAGAAATATTACGAGCGAAGTTAGGATCGAAGCAATAAAAAACTTTATTCATTTGTTTATTAATAACAACGGCCATCAAATTAAACATCTCAAAAACAATTTAATGTACTCATATTTATGAAAAATTCTTTTTTTAGTAAATTCACGCCCAAAGAACCAAAGTTCTTTCCTCTACTGAAGCAGTTATCAGATGTTTTATCTGCCTCATCCGTTCTACTTGTTGAAAGTCTGGAACATGATCTGCCCACAGAAAGAGCAGATTACTACAAACAAATTAAAGACATGGAACGTGAAGGTGACAGATTGACTCATTTAATCTTTGACGAGTTAAGTACGACATTCATCACTCCCTTCGACCGTGAAGATATTCACGATCTGGCTTCCTGCATGGATGATGTTATCGACGGAATCAACAGTAGCGCCAAGCGCATTGTTATCTATAATCCCCGCCCTATTTCCGAAAGTGGAAAAGAATTGAGCCGTCTGATTCACGAGGAGGCTATCAATATAGGTAAAGCCATGGATGAACTGGAGACTTTCCGCAAAAATCCAAAGCCATTGCGCAACTATTGTACCCAATTACACGATATAGAAAATCAGGCAGATGACGTATACGAGCTTTTTATCACCAAACTCTTTGAAGAAGAAAAAGACTGTATCGAACTGATTAAAATTAAAGAGATCATGCATGAGCTGGAAAAGACAACCGATGCAGCAGAACATGTAGGGAAAATATTAAAAAACCTGATCGTAAAGTATTCATAAAAGCCAAGACACATGGAATTATTAGTGACTATCATTATACTAGCTCTGATATTCGATTATATCAACGGCTTTCATGACGCAGCAAACTCGATCGCTACCATCGTATCGACTAAAGTACTGACTCCTTTTCAGGCGGTATTGTGGGCAGCATTCTTTAACTTCGTTGCGTTCTTCATAGCCAAATACATTATAGGTGGCTTTGGCATAGCAAACACTGTGTCAAAGACAGTCGTTGAACAATACATCACGCTACCTATTATCCTGGCGGGCATTATTGCTGCTATTTCATGGAATCTGATTACCTGGTGGAAGGGTATTCCGTCTTCTTCCTCCCATACGCTTATAGGTGGTTTTGCAGGAGCTGCTATCATGGCAAACGGCTTTGAAGCTATTCAGCTCAATATCATTCTTAAGATTGCCGCTTTTATCTTCCTGGCTCCATTTATCGGTATGGTTATCGCTTTCGGATTTACTCTACTTGTGCTTTACATCTGCCGACGTGCAAATCCGCATACCGCTGAAATGTGGTTCAAGAGATTACAGTTGGTTTCTTCCGCCATGTTCAGTGTAGGACATGGTCTGAATGACTCGCAGAAGGTAATGGGTATCATTGCCGCTGCAATGATAGCTGCCCACTCTATGGGTCTGGGAATGGGAATAAACAGTATTTCTGATCTGCCGGACTGGGTAGCATTCTCCTGTTTTACTGCTATCTCACTGGGAACGATGTCCGGAGGATGGAAAATCGTAAAAACGATGGGAACCAGAATCACTAAAGTTACTCCATTGGAAGGTATGGTTGCCGAAACCGCAGGTGCTTTCACTCTTTATATTACAGAAATGCTGAAAATACCTGTTAGTACGACTCATACGATTACCGGAGCAATCATTGGTGTCGGAGCAACCAAACGTTTATCCGCTGTTCGCTGGGGAGTAACTAAAAGCCTCATGACTGCATGGGTACTTACTATTCCTGTCAGTGGGCTCCTGGCTGCATGTATTTATTGTGTAGTTTCTCTGCTTTTAAATTAAATTCATTTAGTTATCAGCGCTGTATCAGAAACATACAATAAAGTTCCGATACAGCACTGAATATTAATCCGTCTAATTCGCTACCATGTACCAATAAATAGCATTCTCAGATGGTGCTTACTGATGAATTTTTATGGAATTGTTTTTAGTGTGAAAGAGAATTATCTTGCTTATTTTTGATACTCTTTGAAATAAGTTTAATACATTTGCGTCTAACATTGACTAATCAGCTCTATTTAAATGAGAGAAGCCAACCAAATGAAGCCTGTATTAGCAAAAAACCGCTACACAGAGAAAGGTTGATGAAAGAAAACCAGAAAGAAAAATTGTATGACAGCAAATATTAATTATTCTCAGGGACAACGTATAACAGTAAGGGGGGAAGACTTTCTCATCACCAATACTGTTCGCAATAAAGATGGACAGCACCTTCTTTATACCAAGGGTATTAGTGAACTGGTAAAGAACCATAATTTCATTTTCGATACTAGCATTGATAAGAATATTGAGATTGTTAATCCTATTCACACAAAATTGGTAGCCGACCAAGACCCGCGTTGGCGCAAAACTCGTCTTCTTATTGAGACCGCAATTCGCAACAACGCATATTTCTCACAAAAGATTACAGTAGCACAAGGTGGAGCCTTTGATGTGACGGACTACCAGATGGAACCGACACTTAAGGCGCTGGAATTACCCCGTCCCCGATTACTGATTGCTGATGGCGTGGGATTAGGTAAGACTATAGAAGTTGGTATTTTTTTGAGTGAAATGATTCGTCGCGGTCGTGGAAAACGAATATTAGTCTGTACACTGAGAAGTATTCTAGCTCAATTTCAGGAAGAGATATGGAATCGTTTTGCTATTCCTTTAGTTCGTCTCGATAGCATGGGCGTTGCCAAAATTCAGAGTGAGATACCACTCAACAAGAATCCATTTGATTATTACGATAAAACAATTATTTCTATCGATACGCTGAAGAACAATGGTCGTTTCCGGGCATGGTTGGAAAAGACTCATTGGGATATTATCGTCATTGATGAATGCCACAAAGTGGCCAATGACAGCAGTTTACGTGGTGACTTGGCACAATTTCTTTCACAGAAATGTGATGCCATGATTCTGACTTCTGCTACCCCGCACAATGGAAATGCCGAATCATTTGCCAATTTGATGCGTATGCTTGATCCAATTTCTATCCCGCGCAGCGGCAAGTATACACAAGAAGATATCCAGCCTTATTATGTACGTCGCTTTAAAAAAGATATAGAGGACGAACGCATTCGTGGACAGTTTCAAGATCGACGAGTTGTCAGTATCCCTGTTCCATTGAAAGCTGAAGAAGAAGCTTTCCTCAGTTTACAACACACTCGTTTTCAATCTATCAACAATGCAGATGAAACCGATCCGCTATTCGCCCTCACCTTGTTCAAAAGTTATCTTTCATCGCCTATGGCTGCCTTACGGTCATTAGAAGAACGTTCTACAAAAGATAATAGTGAAGAAGTGAACGAATTGACAAAACAAATAAAGTCAATCGTTTCCAATGATATAGACAGCCGTTATATGGCTCTCCGTGCTAAGTTACAAGAACTATGGCAAAAAAACAAGAAAGAGCGAGTCGTCATTTTTACAGAACGCATCGCTACTATGAAGTATCTACAACTGCGTATTTGTAAAGAGTTTAACCTTACCGAAGATCAAGTGAAACGATTTGACGGCTCGTTATCAGATACAGAACAAGAGGAAATGGTTAGTGATTTTGCAAAGGAAGACAGTAAAATTCGGGTGTTTATTTCCAGTGATTCGGGTTCGCAAGGTGTCAATCTGCACTATTTCTGCCACATAATGTTCAACTATGACATTCCGTGGAGCCTCATCACACTAGAACAACGCAATGGACGTATTGACCGTTATGGCCAAAAGCAAATTCCTGTCATCTATTATCTTGTGGCTCAAAGTGAACAACAAGACCTAAAGACTGATTTCGCTATTGTAGATAAACTGCGAGCAAAGGAGGAAGAGGTACACAACACATTGGGAGATGCCATGAGTGTAATGGAATTGTATAGTGCAAAAAAAGAAGAAGAAGAAGTTGCCAATGCCTTAAAAACTGGTGATACGGAATTTCTGCAGCCTACGCGTCGTCGCCAGCGTAATGGCTTCCGTCGGTCTGAAGTTGTAAATACCACTCCGGCTAAAGAACATCTTTCCGACCGAATATTTGAAAAGAAACTGTCACTTTATCCTGACGACCTGAGTTTCTATACAGACCTTTTCAATGAATTGAAAGCTATCGGTTCCATTCAGCATGATGAAGTTATAGTGAAAAATGGTACAGTGCCTTATGTAGAAATACGCAACAGTGAGGAGATGCGAGACGTGCTCTATGATATTCCCCGTGAAGCTATTCCAAGTGATAATATTTTCCGTTTATGCACAGACAAAAGCTGGTTGAATCGTTCTATTGCAGATTCTCGTAAGAGCCTGAATGGAGAATGGAGTCAGTTCCTTCCACTTTACGATATTCATCCTATCATGCAATATCTACTCACTAAATTCACTGCCTCCATTCCTAAAAATCAGGCAATGGTAGCTAAAAGTGACCAGCTTCCCAACGGATTCAGCTATTACCTCTTCTATGGAAGTCACGGTAATGGATTAGGGCAAAACCTTATCAGCAAGTTCTTTGTTGTTCCGCTCGATAAAGAGGGAGGGATGCGAAGTCATATTGTTTCCTTCTCCGATTTTTTGCAACAACACCCATTGACTGATTCTTTCCTTCAAGGATCAAGTGACAATGCTATCCAATTGCTACAAGATAATCTACAGAGTGCTATCGACTATGGAATAGAAAATTATATGAGACCAAAGCAGAGCGAAGTGAGCGCTCGCATGGATAAACAACTAGATATCTATACACAGAAGCTAAAAAAATGGGCTGAAGATGCCAAAGGGCAGTTGTCTCTTGATTTGGACTCCAATATTATCCTTACTCGTATGACCTACAATAAGGACAATAAAAAGGAACTGGCAGAAATACAGAAAATCAGTGACGAATCCAGCCAATTCATCCAAGACCTTTTCTCTCTCGATCATACAGAACCCTATATGCGGTTATTAGCCGTATTCTATAATTTTGATTAAATATGGCAGACAATATCAAATATCGTTTTATTCAAAACGTGGGAGATTACTTCCCATCAGGTTATTTTGGAGAAGACTTTCTTGAAAAAGTACGAAAGTGCGCAGATGTTTCAACCGACGAAATGAAAGCTCTATGCAGCCCCTATGCACAGCTGCAACGTGACTATAATGAGTTCAAGAACTTCATTATCAACCAAAATCCTCGTGTGAAGGATGCGATCAAAAAGACACACGATTTCCATACTCGTTTACTTCGAATTCTAGGATATGAAACAGACAATGCTTATACCGAACCATTTGTAGTCAATGCCGAGGCAGAACCAATCGAGATGATCCCCGTGCGCCATATTCTAAGACGAGGTTCACAAGTTAAGATGCTCATCATGGAGATGCAGCACTTGATACCCGTGGGAGAACAGGAACCTGCCGGACTCTTTGAACAGCAATATGAGTCGGAGCCGGATCGAAATACCGGAGTACAGCGTTATAACGCCGGTCAATGGGAATTTGTATTTAAACTTGACCGCAATCAGTATAAGATTTCTCCTGCTATTATCAATAAAGCTATTACGCAACTGTTTTTGATGCCGGATGAACACCGCCCGCATTTCATACTAATGCTGGCCGGTAACACAGTGTTCCTCTTCGATCAGGATAAGTGGTCACATGGCAGCTATTTGCAGTTCTCACTTGACGAACTGTTTACACAAGCTCGCGTTCCGGCTTTTCGACTTTATTTTGCTTTGTTCCATCTGCTATTATCCAAACAGACTTTGGCAGCCGATAGCGAGCAATTACTCATGGACACCATCATTGAGGAAAGTTACAAGAATGCCTATGAGGTAACAAAAGACCTGAAGGAAGGCGTCATCTTAGCGGTGGAAACTCTTGCCAACGAAGCACTCTATTATATGAAGAACGTAGCGCATAAGCCTTTTGGGAAATTAAATCCCCGGACAGGTGAATACGATGAGACGGATGATTCATTTGAATCGGAGGTAAAAGATGACTGTCTTACCATTGTTTATCGATTACTTTTCGTTTTCTATGCAGAAAGCCGTACCGAACTGGGAATCTTACCGGTCAATGATGAAGTATATAATCGGGGATATTCACTTGAGAGCCTGCGCGACTTAGAGCAGGTACGTCTGATTTCACAAGAAAGTCGAGATGGTTACTTCTTTGACGATAGTATCCGCCACATGTTTCGCCTCTTGTCGTCAGGTCATAAGAAGAACCAAGATATGACAGGAGACAAGAGTTTTTCCGTCCGCCCCATCGACTCACCACTCTTCAATGATAACCGCTTGAAGCAATTAAAGGACGTACGTATCCGCAACGTGAAGTGGCAAGAAATCATCAAAGCACTTTCCTTATCTCGAAAGAAACGTTTCTGTGGTCGCATCTCTTATGCCAACCTGGGTGTGAATCAGTTGGGATCAGTCTATGAATCCTTGTTGGCCTTCCGAGGGTTCTATGCCGAAGAAGACTATATAGAAGTACACAAAGCGGGTGATCCATCCGATGGTACTTTCCTTGTTCCCTATAGTCGTATGGGAAGTTTCGATATAAAAGAGGTACTCTGTGATGCGGAAACAGGTGAACCTAAGCGACTGCCAAAAGGAACATTTGTTTACCGCTTAAATGGTCGAGACCGGCAAAAGTCAGCATCTTATTATACTCCCGAAGTACTTACACGTAGTACAGTAAAATATACGTTGAAGGCATTTATTGATGAGGTAGTTGAGGGTAAGCGAAAACCACAAGAATTGCTCGACTTGAAAATACTGGAACCCGCTATGGGTGCTGCTGCTTTCCAGAATGAGGTCATCAATCAGTTAGCCAAAGCTTACATGACCTATGTGGAAAAGAAGCCCGCACCGGATAAATACCGTGACGAGTTGCAAAAGGTGAAAGCCTATATCGCTACACACAATGTCTATGGCGTCGACTTAAATCCTACAGCTATCGAATTAGGAAAACTTTCTTTGTGGCTAAATGTCATCCACAGAGATATGGAGCCACCATTCTTTGCCAATCGTCTGGCGGCAGGCAACGCAGTTATCGGTGCCTGGTTGAAAGTCTACAGTAAGAGCGATGTAGTAGCAAAACCATCGGGACGCAGACTTATCCCTACTGAATGGTGGACACGAGCTCCACATAAAATTAAGTTCTATCAAGCACGTGTCAATCGCTCAGTCAACGATATATACCATTTCCTTTTACCCGATAAAGCCATGTTGGCAGTATTGAGTATTAAAGAAATGAAGCAGAAGTATCAGGCTGAAGCTACGTTGATGTCCGTTCGATTGAAAGATTGGACAGCAGCTATTGGTGAAGCAGATTTTCAGAAACTACAACGCATCTCCGCCAAGATAGACCTGCTATTGCATGATTGCTTTGAAACACAAGTCAATATTGAACGGCTTACCGACAATAAACGTAATATCTGGGGAGTACCGGGTGAGAATACACTAAACCTGGAACTTTATGCCGAAAAAGAACGTATCTTCGACACACGCTATCGCCGCGATAATGCTTATTACAAGCTGAAAATGGTGATGGACTATTGGTGCTCTCTATGGTTCTGGGAATACAATGATGCCTACAGTCTGCCTACTCGTTCGGAATACTGGGATGAAATAGAGCAGTTACTTGATGTGAGCGATGACAAATTAGATAAAAACACACTACGAGCCCTCGCACGCAACACTGAAGATGAACCATCAATGATTGACCTCGGCAACGAACGAATGACCGAGGAACAGGCTCAGATTGTTATGAAGAGCAAAGATGAAATTCTACAAAGCACACGTGCTACCCAGCAATCTCTCTTTGCTGATGAAGAGCCACCTCGCTTCCTGATTGTAAAGCGTATGGCGGAACGCTATCGTTTCTTCCATCCGATGCTGGAGTTCATCGAGGTGTTCTGGCTGAGAGGGGGATTTGATATAATTTGCGGTAATCCGCCATGGTTGAAACTACAATTTGATGATAAGAATGTTATGAGCGAACGATTCCCGGAAGTAGTAATTCGCAAAGTCTCATCTCCAGACGCCCGTGCTATGAAGGAAGAGATTTTGACGGATAATTATATGCGAAGCATTTACGAAAGCGAATTGGTAGAAACTGAATGCAGCGCTGCTTTTCTGAATGCTTATACTAATTACCCACTGCTCGTTGGACAACAGACTAATTTATATAAATGTGTATTAGAGAATGGGTTTACATTACTTTCTGATTGTGGTTTTATGGGATTATTACATCCTGAAGGTATTTATGATGACCCCAAAGGGCAACCTTTAAGAAAAGAAGTTTATCACAGATTACATTATCATTTTCAGTATCAGAATGAATTTAAACTATTTGCTGAAATAAAAGACTATATTGTATATGCATGCCATATCTATGGAACACACAAAGATAGTATACAATTTTACTCTATTAATAATTTATTTCACCCCAATACCATTGATGCATGCTTTGTACATGATAGCCATGGTGAATGTGGCGGCATAAAAAAGAATGGAAAATGGAATATAGAAGCTCATGCAAAGCGTATAGTTCATTTTGGAGAAGAAGAATTACGAGTGCTCGCCGAGACTTTTGAAGGAAATGCAGAAAGATGGGAAAACACTAAATTGGTAAGTATTCATAATAAAGACATTATTGATGTGCTAAGGTCTCTATCAGCATTTCCTACGCATGTTAGTGATTTTAAGCCCCTAATAAGTGAGGGACTTCATGAATCTGGAGCTGTAGACAAAGGGTGGATACGGCGAAATACCACTGAGGCTGATTGGAATAAACAAGAGATGATATATAGTGGGCCTCACTTCTATGTCGGAAATCCTTTATACAAAACACCTCGTATAGCGTGTAAATTAAATAGTGATTACGATATTATTGATCTTAAGTGTATTAATAAAAGTTATGCAGCACGTACTAATTATATCCCTTGCATACCCCTCACGGAATATCGTAACCTTATAAAAGGTTTCCAGATTAAACAGGATAAAAAAGGTGCACCCATATTTGATTGTTGGATGGATTATTATAGAGTAGCAGCACGACTAATGCTAAATCAAGCAGGAGAAAGAACATTAACGCCAGCTATCATGCCTAAACAATGTTCACATATAGTAGGACTTATCTCAGCAACATTCCAAAACCTGGACTATATTGTTGAATACGCTGGATTAACAGCATCTTTAATACTTGATTTTTTCATGAAGGCTATTGGCGCATCTAACCTTCACGCAAATCGAATTCAATCCTTCCCTCTCGGCATCGCTAACAAATACAAGCCAGCTCTCTTTGTACGCACCTTACGTTTAAACTGCGTCACCAACCGTTACGCCGATCTGTGGAACGAAATATGGGACCCTGCGTATCTGCATGAAACATGGAGTATAAACGATGTTCGCTTAACACCATGGAACGAACTGACTCCGGAATGGCAACATTCCACCCCACTCCGCAACTACTTTGAACGCCGCCAAGCATTAGTAGAAATAGATGTTATCTCAGCTATGGCACTCGGTCTGAATCTTGATGAACTTATTATGATGTACGAGATTCAATTCCCCGTACTCCAACAGAACGAGAACGACACATGGTATGATCTAAAAGGCAATATTGTCTTTACTTGTTCTAAAGGTCTTGTCGGCGTAGGAGTTGACCGTCCAGTATGGAATACGATCAAGGATAAGCAAGCAGGAGAAACCTACACTCATACTATCGAGAAAAGCGAACTCTACCGTGGTCAGCAAATCACCTACTACGCCCCCTTCACAAAGTGCGATCGTGTAGAAGACTACCGTCGCGCCTGGGCTCATTTTGAAAAACAATTCAATCCTCAACCGTTATGATATTACAGCAAGAAATACCTTACGGCTACGCCCACTGTTTTGCGGGCAAAGACAACTGCCCAAAAGCAGACAGTTGCCTGAGAGCCATAGCGGCCAAATTACTCACAGAGAGCACGGAACCGCAATCAGAAACTGTCAACACAGTGAATGCTATGTATATAGAGCAACTGACCGACCAATCCTCCTGCCCTCTCTACCGTTCGAGTAAACCCTTGCGTTATGCCAAAGGCATGACCCATCTCTTCGACGAATTGCCTATGAAGCAAGCTCACGCTGTGCGTTCCAGAGTCATCGGCTGTTTCTCATGCGAACGATATTTCTATCACAGTCGCAAGGGTGACCGGCTGATTTCGCCCGAAGAACAACGAAGGATAGTTAATGTATTTCGGGGCGCAAACCTCAACATCACTCCAAAGTTTGATAGCTATGAATATGTAATAGTATGGTAAACACAATGGCCATCCTTACACGTTATGTAGGGAGACCTTATGCAGCCATTCCGTATATATGATGCAGTTGCGCAACACACCTTATACAGCAATACTGCAAAAGTCATGCAGCAACTTTGCAAAGGTTATACAGCATCGCTGCAAAAGCTATATACCACCACTGCAAAGGCTATGCAGTAACAGCGTAAATAACGAATAGCAACCAAAGATATAACAAATAAGATAAAAGAGCCCAATGTATATACCTCCATTCACTATTTCCGTTAATGCCATCAACCTGATTGCGGAGATTTCCGCACAGATTGAACGGTACGCCATTCGCTTAGAACAGAGCGATGGACTCAAGCTTCGCAAAGCCAATCGCATCAAAACGATTCACAGTTCACTGGCCATAGAAGGCAACACGCTATCGGAAGATGAAGTCAAAGAAATTATTGAAGGCAAAACAATAGTGGCTCCACTCCGTCAAATCCAAGAAGTAAAAAATGCCATCAGGACGTATGAACTCTATCCAAGCCTCCATCCATTCGAAGTAAAAGATTTATTGAGAGCACACGAAACCATGATGATGGCATTAATAGATGATGCCGGCAAGTTCCGCCGTGGAGATGTCGGAGTGTATTCCGAAAGAGGTTTGATTCACATGGCACCTCCTGCAGAGCGGGTACCCGAACTGATAGACAGTTTGTTTGAATGGATAAAGACAGCAAAAGACCATTTACTCATTCGTAGCTGCGTATTCCATTACGAGTTTGAATTTATCCATCCTTTCAGTGATGGAAACGGACGTACAGGACGATTGTGGCAATCGCTCATTTTAGGGCAGTTGCATCCACTCTTCGAACATCTGCCTGTAGAAAATATGGTTTATGCCAACCAAGAGGCTTATTACAATGCCATACAAACAAGCACAAAAGCTGCAGACTCCGGACCTTTCATCGATTTCATGCTACAGGAAATTCTTAATACGCTGAAAGAACATCAAGGGAAACCTATTACGAATATAGAAACTGAAAGCAGTTCGGTTCGGGATAAAGTTCGGGATAAGTTCGGGATAAGTTCGGGACAAATCATCGACTTGATCTATCAGAATCCAAGCATCACGTTGGACGAAATAGCCGCCCATCTCTCAGTAACACGTCGTTCGATAGAGAAAAAAATCAAAGAACTTCGGGATGCCGGCATTATAAAGAGAGTAGGCAGCAATAAATCAGGCCTTTGGTCCATCATTGAATAAGAGTATTACCATTATTTAAACTCATAATATGTTACCGTTACAACAAGCACGCGAAGTACGAGACTCAGTTATTGAGTACATCAAAGCTACATTCCGCTTCAAGGAAAAGGATGTAAGCGATGCCTTCTATCGTCTTATAGAAAGCAGAGAGAACGGTCTTTTCAAGGGTCCATTCATCTCATTGAAAACTCCTTTTATCTCTGCCACAGAAGAAGAAGTCAGGAATGTGCCACTCGACATTGCACCCAACTTTCCTCCATATAAACACCAGTTGCATGCCTTTCAGCAACTGACTATGAAAGACGGACACCAACCCGTACCTACACTACTGACCACCGGAACCGGTTCGGGCAAGACGGAATGCTTTCTTTACCCTATACTCGATTACTGCTATCATCAAAACCGCTTCGAACATCGCACAGGTGTAAAAGTCATCATCATGTATCCGATGAACGCACTGGCAAGCGATCAAGCCAAACGTCTTGCCGAAACCATCTGGAATGATGAACGCCTAAAAGGAAAAGTAACGGCAGGTCTCTTCGTGGGTGAAGGAGTGGATGCAAAGGAATATCCACGGGATATGGGCCCCGAGCATATCATTGAAAATCGAGATGCGATACTGGATACCGTGCCCGACATCCTGCTCACCAACTTTAAAATGTTGGATTACGGATTGATGCGGCAACATTTCATGTCGTTATGGAAAGGAAATATCGACAGCGAAGATAAAGCTCTTCGCTTTATCGTGCTCGATGAGCTACATACATACGACGGAGCGCAGGGAACTGATGTTGCCAATCTTATCCGTCGTCTAAAATTAAAACTGGGCCTACCCAAAGGATGGCTTTGCCCCATCGGCACATCCGCCACTATCGGCAATGGAGAAGATAGCAAACAACGCTTATGTAAGTATGCTACTGATGTTTTTGGAGAAACATTCGCAGAAAACAATATCATAGTAGAACACCGCATACCTGTTGCAGAATATGTAACAGCCTCTCACTCGGCAATTCCCGAAGCAAAACTAATAAAAGACTGTGACTTCAAAAGCACAGACAAAGTAGATAGCTACATAAAGCGTTTGTGCAAAATATGGCTAAAGAAGTCGGAATGCTCCCCAGTGGAAGCCGGCGAATATCTAAGAACAATGACTGTAGTGCGCGATCTGCTAACTGTGCTGGAACATCATGTCAAAACAATAGATCAGCTACAAAAAGAATTGGCTGAATTAAACACCGACATACGCCGACTGTTATTGCAAAATGGAGAAAAGACATGCCAAACAGCCATTGAAAGTTTGCTGGCACTGATAGCTTATGCAAAACGCCCACTTGGCGAAAAGAAAACAATACCAATGCTCTACTTGCAGGTACAACTATGGCAACGGGAACTCAGCGGCATTCTGCGTTATGTACAAAAAGAACCTGGATTCACGTGGCGCTATAGCCTGAAAGAAGAGGAAGACCGCATCGCACTACCGATGTATTTCTGCCGTGAATGTGGTGCCAGCGGATGGATTTCACGCCGATTGGCTACTGATGACCACTACTGTTCGGATATATCAACCATCAATAAAGCCTTCATGGGAAAAGAGAAAGAGGTAGTGCTGCTGAATACGGAGTCGAATAAGCATAAGGCCATTGATGAGTACGTGAATGAAAATACTCTCGACGTGACCCACTACGTCTACATGAAAGATTTGAAAGAAGCCAGCCAAAGTGACAATGATACCATTCGTCTGCGTGTATGTGGCAAGACAACATCCAACAGGAACGGTAACCAACGTTTTGCCCGCTTCTGCCCGGAATGCAACAGTGACTCTATTTGTGAGATTGGCGGTAGGACATCTACACTGTCTAGTGTAGCTATCAGCCAAGTACTCTCAAGCGACTTTGACTCTGCCAATGCCAAAGACCGCAAAATATTGACCTTCACCAATAGCGTTCAGGATGCCGCTTATCAAGCAGGATTCTATGAAGCTCGCACTTTCCGTTTCCTATTCCGTCAAAGTATGCAGAAATACCTGAAGACATTGGATAGCCCCATCAACCTCGTGCAACTACAACAAGGATTTAAGGAATACTGGAAAACGAAATTGAGTGAAGAAGATTATTATAACCGTTTCCTGCCTTCCGATTTGGCATCTCATATCGACCTACGCCATAACTATCGCGAAGGGCAAGGATTCATGCAACGTTTCAAAGATGAGTTCGACTTGCGTGTAGATTGGGAAATCACAAGTGAGTTCGGCCTCACAGCCCAACTGGGACGAACGCTAGAGAAAACTGGTTCTTCCGCCTCTTTCTTCCAAACTAAAGACATATATCAAACATTTCAACGGATGAAAGATTGGCTGATTGAGAACCATCTGGAATACGTAGCCAATGATGACAATAAATTCTGCCATTACGTGGAAGGCATCCTGCAACGGATGAGAATGCATGGAGCGGTGGATCATCCTTATCTGAATATGTATCGAAATGAAAAGTTGAACAGCTATGCCCTTAACTGGGTCTACGACCAACGACACTTTCTGAACAAACGTTTTGGAGGTGGTGTACAGTTTCCGAAACTGGTGGGAACTTACTACCTCGAACGAAACGGAGAACTACTTGATATGGCCGTCATCCGCAGAGAAGGAAAGCAGAACTGGTATAGCAATTATTTTCAGAACGTGTATAATGTGGCACTGTTCATGAATACTTCCTTGTTCAACGATCTGATGCGTAAATTGTTCGATACAATGGAAGATATCGGCATCGTGAATAAAGGTTCGCAAGGTGGTGGAAACTATGCCATTAATCCCGAACACATCTGGATAAGCAACCGTGTGAAGCACATCCGTTGTGATTCCTGCCAGTCACAGTTATGCGTAGCCGAAATGGACGAATTGGCAGAAGGGACCAGTTGCCTGGACTATAAATGCCATGGTACTTATTCTGACGAGGTGCGTCCGGAATTGAACTATTATCAACAGGTTTACAACCGGGAGATCTCCCCCCGCGTACATGCTCGTGAGCATACCGGACTATTGGAACGAACAGAACGTGAAAAGCTGGAATATGACTTCAAGGAGCATCCGCATGCCAACTCTATTAATGCGCTGTCGGCCACTTCTACCCTTGAGATGGGTATTGATATAGGCGATTTAAATGTGACGGGCAATACTAACATCCCTCCCAAGCCAAGCAACTTCCTCCAACGTGTAGGACGTGCCGGGCGAAAAGAAGGTGCGGCACTTGTTCTGAATTATGCACATGCAGGCGAGCCACACGATATGTATTACTTTACTTATCCAACAGAAATGATGGAAGGTGAAGTAACAACTCCCGGCTGTTTCCTTGAGGCAAAAGACATTCTACGCCGCCATTTCTTAGCTTTCTGTATCGACACATGGACCAGTGAGAATACCGGCAATACACTACCAACTCATTTAAGGGATTTAAGACTAACGGAAAATACACTTTCGACTGATGGATTTGTTATTAACCAAATCATCTCTTTCATAAAAGCTCATAAACAAACTCTCCGAGTACAGTTTACTAAACAATATGAGGTGCAAGTGCAACCCACCCTTGACAAACTATTTGCCTCACTTGATGATGACTCTTTCTATCAGTTGATTCTGAAGGAGTTTCATTCTTTGACCGAACGCCTCTATCAGTTGAATGAAGAACTCCAACTATTTAAAGAACAACAAAACCAATTGCAGCCCAACGACCCTGCACACGAGAATCTGAAAGAACTCATCAAGGCATCCAAGATGCAATATGCGCAATTGATGCAAGAAAGCATGATAGAGTATATGACTAATGTGGGATTATTACCAAACTATGCTTTCCCCGAAACGGGAGTAAAACTTCAAGCCAATGTCTATTCATCTCGTGAAAAGGAAGACCATACGACCAATATAGCCGCACCTCGTTCCTTCGAACTGATTCGTTCCGCATCGCAAGGTATCAAAGAACTTGCTCCGGGTAATAAGTTTTACACGCAAAAGTTTAAGCTGGAGGTAAGTGGTATTTCAACATTCGATTGGAATGACACTCTTTCCACAATGCGTTTCTGTTCCAAATGCGATTGCCTAGCTATGAAAGGGACACCAAATTATAACACAGCTGCCTGTCCGAAATGCGGCGATCCGTCGTGGAGTGTAAATACACACCCTGTTGTGAAGTTTACTAACGCACGAAGTATTATGAAAAAGACAGAGGCGGCACTTGACGATTCGGCAGAAGAACGTGACAAGGAGAACTATATTGTCAAAAAGCATTTTCTGTTTCATCATAATGGAATCATCTCATCATACGTCATGCGAGGAGTAGGATTTGGTATTGAATTCTGCAACAATATGGATTTATATGAGATAAACTATGGCATGCAGATGCAGTCGGGAGGAAAAACGGAAGTTAACGGTGATCCAACAGTACCTCAATACGGTTTTGTCACTTGTCGCTATTGTGGTAAAGCCACTCCCCTGCTCGCACGGAATGAAGAAGAACAGCATTACAGGTTCTGTAACCATGCTAATATCTCCTTTGGTGAGGATATAGAGGGAGAAGTATTCAAGCCACTCTACCTTTATCGCCACATTCAGACAGAAGCTATCAAGATATTGCTCCCCATCCAAATAATGGATGCTAAAGCTTCGATTGAGATGTTCAAGGCAGGTATCGTACTTGGAATGAAAGGCTACTATCGCTCCTCACCCGAACATATCCGTATCGACACATACAGCGAAATGAACCAGGCTACGCAGAGAAAGGATTATTATTTGGTAATGTACGATACAATCCCCGGTGGCACAGGGTATCTGTCAAAGCTCTACAATACAGAACAATTTACCGACTTACTGATAAAAGCTCATAAACTGATTGACAATTGCGAATGCCAGTACGAAGGGAAAGATGGGTGTTATCACTGCATCCTGACGTATGGTAATCAATATAGCCGAGAGGAATTTAGTCGTGAGCGAGCTGAAGCATTGTTCAAAAATCTAATTGAGCATAAGAATTCATGGGAGACTTTAGCCGGCTCTGTCGGTACAATTGTACAAAGTGGCGTTATCGAAGACAGTGAATTGGAACTTAAATTCATTCGGGCCCTGAAGACAATAGCGAAAACCAAGAAGTGGAACTTTGAGAAAGTGCCGGATATAGATAGCTATAAATATGTATTGAATATAAAAGACGTAGAGCAAAACACAGATGTTATTTACCACATACACCCACAGTTCGCACTGGGAAATCCTTACGGAGTTCGGCACTACACTGTGCCCGACTTTCAATTCATTTGTGTATCAGCATGCATAGAAGGAAAAATAATTCCGAACGTATCCATCTTACCTCAATGGTCTATCTATCTTGATGGTTATGCTTACCATGCCAAAGAGCCCAACATACGTTTTTACAAAGACTTGGAAAAACGAGAAGGTATCAAAGACTCGAAAACCCACCTAATGTATTCATGGACATTAACCTGGGAAGATATCATGCTTTTTGAAAGCGAAAAAGAAGATTCTTTAGGGCTAGATTCGGTCAGCCGCCTGATACAAATGATTGAAAAGCCACTGAAAGGAAGCCTAAAAGAAAAAGCATTTCTAAGTATTATAGATGTGGAAGGATTCATGGCACACGGAGGTTCTCTCTATGAGGGGGAAATAACCTTCGATAATGAATGTGATGCCGAACTTACAGACGACTCCACAGATGAAGAAGTCGAAGCTGCTTTTGACAAAGGTATTCATTATGATTGGCACATTCAACAAAGTCTTTCATCTATAGAACAGGAAGAATGGATAGGTTTCTGGCGCCGTTATAACTTGCTGCAATTCTTTAGTAATGTTAGTACCAAAACTATCATTAAAGATACACCTTCACCTATTAACAGAAAAGAGGTGAAAATCTATTATCCGGGATTAGAAGATATCATTGATATACTGATTGACAACAATATTTCCTTCAATACAGAAGGAGAAGGTGATCTGACTAATGAAGATGACGAAGTTATCGCTTCAGCCCGTATGATACTAAAAGAACTGAAAATTGCTATAGACCCTGACTCTAATACATATGCAGAAGTCTTTGCAATGAACGGTTATAAAGTAATAAGTTCAAATGAATTTACTGTAGAATTAATAAAACAAAAATAAAGATATGAGACTATTTCTTTCAGATACATTCTTTGATGCAATGTTTGATTTGCCAAAGAAGATACAAGATAAGGTGATTGCCTTTCAAAAAAAGTTTCGTGAAAACACGACAACATTAGGAATACATCTGGAACCCATCTCGCAATTTAAGAACTCTGCTTTACGTACTGCACGTGTGGATGACAATTACCGTGTAATTGTAGGAGTACTCGATGGTAACAATTACTCCTTACTCTATGTTGGTGACCATGAAGAAGCGTATCGATGGGGAATGAACAAACGTTTTGTTTGGAATGAGCATACACAAGCTTGCCAATTAATCACTATTCAGGAAACAGAAGAGACAATGACCATTCCAACCCATATCCCTACGGAGTCAGCATTTTTTGCAGGAGTTCCGGAAGATAAGTTGCTTAAAGTGGGGATTCCTTTAGAAATAATTCCACAGGTTATGACTATTCGTAGTCTTGATGATTTAGATGAGCTGGAATCTATCCTACCATCGGATGCCTATGAGAATTTGTTCAATCTAATGGATGGTGAGAATATAGATGAATTGGTAGCAATCACAGAAGAAGGGCAAGCAAAAGCTGATGAAGACCAGTTACTAAGTAGTAATAACCGTCGTCGCTTTATTGAACTGACTGATGACGATGCCTTGCAACATATCATTGAACAAGGTATGGATAAGTGGCAAATTTTCCTTCACCCATCTCAACGAAAACTTGTGGATGCAGATTACAAAGGAACGATGAAAGTTAGTGGTGGTGCGGGAACAGGAAAGACAGTAGCCGCATTACATAGATTGAAATATCTGTGTAAAGAACCTGATTCAAAAATATTGTTCACCACTTATACACGTACCCTACGTGAGAATTTGGAAGATTCTATCCAAAAACTGGACATACCTCGTCAACGATATACGCTGAGCAATATTGACCAAGTTTTACTAGATACAGCCCATCAATACAAAATCAAAGATGGTTTTAAAGTTCTTGATTACAGTGGCGATGAAGAATCATTAAAATTATGGCGTGAAGTATTAGAAACTGAGGTCACTGAATTTGATGAGCAATTCTTGTATGATGAATATATCGATGTCATCGTTTATTATGGAAACACTGATGCACATCAGTATATGATGCAACAACGTGTAGGACGCACAAAAGCATTAAGCCGGAAACAACGCATGGACATTTGGAAGCTTGTAGAAAAATACGTGGCTTTAAAACAGGAACGTAAAGTTGTTGACCGTCTTGAACTCTTCAATGAAACTACCCATTATTTAAAAGAGAATAATATACATCCTTTTACGCACGTAATAGCAGATGAATTTCAAGACTTCTCAAATCCTGAACTGAAGTTTCTACGTGCCCTCGTGCAAGAAGGTCGCAATGATTTGTTCCTCACCGGTGACCCTATTCAACGTATTTATAGTGGACGAAAGATTAACTTCGGAGCAGCCAGCATCAATGTGAGAGGAGTAAGAAGTCGCAGACTTAAAATCAATTACAGAACAACAGAACCCATTAAACGCGTAGCTGTAAGTGTAGTCAAAGGACAAACCTTTGACGATATGGATGGTGGAACGGAATCAATAAAAGGATATGTCTCACTAATTCACGGTGGCGAGAATCCTCAATATAAGATAGTTAGTGGAGTCTCAGAAGAGGTGGAACAAGTGATAAATTGGATTACAGAATGCACCCGGAACAATATAGCCCTGAAAGACATATGTATAGCAGCTCCCAATATGAATCTAATGCGCGAATTACAAAATCGATTGCATACTGATGGAACTCACTATCGAATTCTCAAAGGCGCAAGTAAACAAGGAACCACTGACGGACTGTCACTTTGCACATTCCATTCACTGAAAGGATTAGAATTTAAAGTAATTATCCTAATAGGAGTCAATGAACGCTATGTGCCATCACAAGTAACCAAAACTCATCCATTTACCGGAATGGACAAATTATCGCAGAAGGAATATCTATCTTCCAAACGTTCATTGTTATATGTAGCTATTACCCGTGCACGTCAACTCGTTTTCATGGTAGGCTACGGAGAACCTTGTGGTTTATTAGCTTCCATGGTTGAAAAATAGACATATTATACTCAAAGAAGTATCAAAAGAAAATGAGGATAAGCCACCTGGACCTATCCTCATTTTCTTTTGATGTATTATTCGTTTATTTATCGAGATTACTTCACTTCCTCAAATATAAAGTATATTGATAATCAGTTAGTTACTGTTATCAAGATACA
>ENA-OOYR01000577-OOYR01000577.1-human-gut-metagenome-genome-assembly--contig:-NODE-577-length-22940-cov-2.095434_pt1 | contig 22940 bp, 32 predicted proteins | sample MGYA00241701_ERZ501374 | MGnify/ENA primary metagenome ERZ501374 (study PRJEB25962, sample SAMEA2042655) | human gut metagenome | biome: human gut; feature: human-associated habitat; material: faeces...
ATTCCCGGGACCGGGACTTGGTATCCGTATTATCGGTGAGGTAACTGCAGAGAAGGTTCGTATCGTGCAGGATGCCGATTACATTTACCGTGAGGAAGTGGATGCCGCGGTAGAGGAATACCGCAAAGAGCATGGAGAGGCACCGGAGTGGATGCCAAACCAGTATTTTGCCGCGCTCACCAATATGCGAAGCGTGGGTGTCATGGGCGATGAGAGAACGTACGATTACGCGGTTGCACTGCGCGCGGTCAATACGGTCGATTTCATGACAGCGGAAGCTGCCAATATACCGTTCGAGGTGTTACAGAGAGTTATGAGCAGGATTATCAATGAAGTGAAGGGGGTAAACCGCTGCTTCTATGATATTACCAGTAAGCCGCCTGGGACGATTGAGTTTGAATAACGGACATTTGAGCCACAAATCCTTATTTTACTGGGGTTGTGGCTCTTTTATTTTGCTCCGTGATGTTAATGTGATGTTAAGAATGATGTGCCATTACTTTTCCTACTCAAAATGAGCATTATTCTCGTGATGTGCAGCTTCCTGTAAAAGCGCAATCGAAAACAGTTGCAAATTGAAAGTGCAATCCAATATGGTTGCGAATAGAGTCATAAAATGTGAATTACATTGAAATGGATGTCTGAATATGATAGAATTTGTCACATGGAACCCACGACAGGGGTGGTAGCCTCCCGAGCCGATGAACCGGTTTGCCGGAATACATAGGAAGGGAGGTGGCGCCGATGACGGCTTATGAAATCATTTCGATTTTCATTGGGATATTGGCTTTGCTGATGTCCTTTGGCAGCTTGATATTAGCGTTGCTTGCCTTTCTCGATAAGAGAAACAAGCACAAATAAAAATGCCTACTCTGTCGCAACCAGAGTAGGCGTCTCTTTATAGAGAAATAAGCTCGCTCGGGAAACTCCACCTTTGGAGTGGGGCTCCTGAGAGGCATCCGTTCCCGCGGGTGCCTTTCTTTACGATTAATATACCACAATGCTTTGCTAAATTCAAGAAATTATTTGTGCTCTATACCTGCATTATCTAACATCATGGCAAATACATCATATAGCGTTGGGTCGTTGTAAACTCCGAGAGGACGAAGAAAACCATAAAGATTTTGATCACAATTCAGAGTAGACGACTGATCTATACGGTTATCTTCGGTGAGAGAAATAACCGCGGTACCACTTTGACTTCCAAATGACCAATCAAAACGATAATTAGTTGTACTGGTGGAATTGTCTGGTCCGATATATGAATAACTGAAAGTATCAAGATTATTCATAATTTTTTGGCCAGTATTCGCAGATCCGTTTAATCTTTTTGGCATAATAAATCATTCCTTTCTTATTTTGTGCTATTGTTGCGAAATTGATTTAATCTGTCCGCAAGTTGTTGGTCCTTATCCGGATAAAGATGCGAATAAGTATCGAGTGTAGTTTTTACTGATTCATGACCAAGCCGCTCGGCAATCTCCAAAGGCGAAAAACCAAGATCAATCAGCATGCTGGCGTGTGAATGCCGGAGATCGTGAACTCTGATCGGCTTAAGGCCGGCCCGTTCGGAGACTCTTTTCATTTCTTTTTCCAGAGCTGTCTTTTGGAAATAGAAAATTCTGTCATTATTTCCAATGCCATAGAGTTTTGAAATATACTCCTGGATATCATCATACAGAAAATCTGGGATGGATATACATCTCTTCGCCTTTGGCGTTTTTGGCTCAAGAAATAGTTCCTCACCTTTGATTTTGGCGTAGTTTTTGTTAATGTCAATCCTCTTATTTGGCAGGATGTCTGTCGGTGTGAGTGCCAGCAGTTCTCCGGATCTCATTCCGGTATAGAACAAAATGTCAAACGCCAGTTTCATGGACGATTTACTGATGGCATGTGAAAACTTTTCGTATTCTGCCTGTGTCCATATGTTCATCTCATCCGCCTTGCTCCGGCCCATGCTGCCGGCAGCCTTACATGGATTTGCCTGTAACCGGTAGTGAGATACGGCGTAATTCATAATGGCAGACAACTGATTGTTTACCGTTTTAAGATATGTCTGTGAAAATGGTTTTCCGTTATCATCCCGGTAGGAGATAAGTTCGTTTTGCCATTTTCGGATCTTGATTGTATCAATATCGCATATTTTTTGCTTGCCAAAGTATGGGAGAATTTTTGTATCGATAATAAATTGTTTATTCTCCATTGTGGTAGGCTTTAAACGGTGCTTCATATCTTCCAGATAATTTGAAACGAGAGAAGCAAAGAGGATGTCACTGGTGTTATTCTGCTGATCCATAAAGGATTTTTCATATTCTTTTGCTTCTCGTTGTGTCTTAAAACCTCTTTTGCAGATATGTTTCTTTTCTCCCGTCCAATCAGTGTAATAGAAATTGGCATACCAAAGCGTCTTGCCACTTTTGAGTGTGTACTTATATGCAGGCATGAAATGTCAGCCTCCTTTTACTAGGTTACATCGTCAGAATTATCTGAGTGAGATGGGAGCTTTTCTACCTTTACGGATGTGCCGGTTACAGAAACGCCAATCATATTTCCGGAAAATGTCATATATCCGTAAGATATACCTACTATAGCGTTTCCTCCCAAATCTGCAGACGCTTTAATCATATTTCTTAATACAGCCTGTTTGGCTTGGTGCAGCTTATCAGAATACTCGGTCGCTTCTACCCCAAAAAAATCCGAGACAGATGCGTTGATGTCAGAAAAATATCCTGTGCCAAGTATTGTTTCGCCATCGACAATTCCAAGGTATTCATTTATATGATAACCTTCGAAAGAGAACCCCGTAGTAAGTAACTGATTACTAAGACGATCATTGTATAATTTTTCTTTCAGTTCTTTTTTCTTTTGTTCTTCAAGGAGCTTTGCGGCCCTAATTTTATCCTGTTCGTATTCAAATGCTTTTTCTGATTTGGACACAGGGCATCCGCATGAAAAGCACATTCCGACTCCGAACATATCATCGGTAAGATCAGTTCCGCAGTTTGTACACTTCATATTATTTCCCCCTCCGCCTCCGGTACCACTCGAAGGATATTATTTTGCCTCTCGCATAGAAGTTTCTGCTGCAACAGTTTCTTCGTAGCGTTGTTCTTTAAGATACTTTTTCATGTCTCCGACAATTATGTCCTGGTTATCTTCGTTTAATCTGTGAAAACTTGATAATGCGTTTTCAGTTTTTTCATCGATTACACACAAAAGATAATCGCAGGAGACATTGAAGTGTTCTGCCAGTTTTATAATGGTGTCCACATGCGGAACAAAACCATACTCAATCAGATAAAACACTTCTTGACTTGACAGACACAACAGATTTTCTAAAAAGGAAGATGTTGTGTCAATGCTGTTATCGCTGCATAGTTTCCGGATCCTTTTGGCAATTTCGTAATTGTATTTGAAAGGCAATACATTGTCGAAATCTGTTCTCCGGCTTGCTTTGATTATTCCCAAGAGACAATCCGTTGAAACATTGCATATTTCTGACAAAGCAGAAAGCACCGGGTATGGAATAGGTACTTTTAACTGTATGTAGTCAGCAAGTAAATCTTCAGAAATACCAAGTTGCTTTGCAATTTCGTTATTTCCAAGACCGGTTTTTGCAATCCAATAGTTAATGGAATTTTCGCAGCCGTTACCGGGTGCTTCGGAAGATGTTGTCTCTGAATCCGAATCGTTGCCTAAAAGATAATCAACAGAGACATTAAAGAATGATGCAATTTTTTTGATCGTTTCTAAATCGGGTTGGCGTTTCCCGGTTTCCCACATTCCGATTGCACCATTGCTCACACCTAAATGTATTGCTAATTCGCGCTGGTTGAGCCCTTTGTCGTTTCTAAGTTGTGAGATTATTTTTCCTATCTCCATTATGTAACCTCCATTCTTATATATTTTATCACATTTTGTGAGCAAAAAAAGCAAAAAAAGCAACTGCTCACAAAAAGTTAAAAAAACGCTTGACAAAACAACAATGCGTGAGTATTATTTAACTAAAGCAACATAATGTGAGCAGAAAGGAGAAAAAAACGTGAATAACAACAAATCGTTAGCAGAACTGAGGGGCGAGAAAAAAATGTCCCAGCGTGACTTGGCACGGAAACTCGGTGTCAGCTCCGCTACTATTGGAATGTATGAATCAGGCAAGCGAACTCCTTCGCTAAAAAAGGCAATTTTAATAGCGAGACTATTTGATGTTCAGGTGGAAGATATAACATTCTCTAAAAATAATTGTACTACGGAGGGAGATGCATAGAAAATGGCAAATATAACAGCGAAGACAAGCTCCAATGTTTTTTATCAGGCCCGTTGTAATGCCGCAACACACAATGAGCAGTTGAGTAGCCGGGAGGGCGCAGCTGACTATATGTCGATTGACAGGGGGCGGCTTTACAGAATAGAAAGCGGTATTGCGGTACCTTATCCGGAAGAAATAAGGTTGATGGCGGGTTTGTATAATGCTCCCGAACTTGAAAATTATTTTTGCAGGACCATGTGTCCTCTTGGGAAAGAGATGCCGAAAGCGGAACTTGCCGATTTGGACCGAATCACAATCAGAACACTTTCTGTTTTTCGGAAAATTGGAAAGACGAGGGAAACTCTTCTTGATATCACTGCAGATGGCGTGATTGATGAAAGCGAAAAGCCGGAACTTGAAGTGGTAATGAGAAATTTGGAGGAAATAGAGGAGATTGCGCAGAGCATGAAGCTATGGATTAAGAAAAACTTATAAAAAATAGGCTCGAAACGGTCGGAAGTATCATTGGACCGAGCATATGCGAGGACAGTCTGGCGGTGCGATTGACGAAGTAGAGCTTAATAATTTTTTGTTTGCAAGTTGCTGTCAAGTGTCAGCAAGTGACAACAAATGCGTCCGTAATCCAATCCAATCCGAATCCAAATCCTAATCGGGAAATCAATACAATATATGCTCGGAGCAACAGGCAGCTCCAAGCCGAAAGGAGATGATGATTTGCATTTGGTAGAAAACTTGAGATATTTGAGAAAAATGAAAGGTAAGTTACAACAAGAAATTGCAATCCAGCTTGGGGTTGACCAAAAGACAATCTCATCATGGGAACGAGGTACGCGAACGCCAACAATCGAAGCGATTATTAAACTGGCAAGGTATTTCGGCGTTACGCTTGATGATCTGGTCTTGAAAGAAATGAAACCACCAATACCGGTATATGCACTCAACATCGCATATCTGCGGAGAGAACACAACATGACACAACAGGAAATTGCAGAATTGCTTGGTGTTTCCAAAACTATTTCGCACAAGTATGAAATTGGAGAGATTGAGCCGCCTGTTGATAAATTGGCTAAAATTGCTGATTTCTTTGGCGTAACAATGGATCGGATTGTAAAACAGGATTTATCACGGGAGGTGAGAGCATGAATGCATTGGCAACAGCACCAGGGGTTATATCACCCGCTGGAAAATATTACATCAGTGCAAATGAGGTAATGGAGTATCTTGGATGCAAGGAAAACAAAGCCTATGAACTGATAAGACAGCTTCGCGATGAATTGGTTAAAGCCGGGAAGCTGACACCGGCATATCCGACAGGAAAAGTGCCAAGAAAGTATTTTTTTGAAAGATGCATGATTGAAGAATAGGAGGTGCAACATGGCATATTACAATGTTTGCCCAAACTGTGGAAGTAATCTGGATCCTAATGAAAAGTGCGATTGTGAAAGCACGCAGGAAAGAGAGAAAAAGCAGAGCAGGGCGTATTACAGAAAGTATTTGAGAATGGATGGAAGAGGCGGCCAGATGGCGTTTGCCTTTGACGGACAAAAAGGAGGTGCTGTTGGAGCATGAGAAATAGGTGCACATTGGGATTGCTGATGGTATTTGGGATTTCCCTGGTGTCAGTGGTGGCATTTGCGAATAGTTTTACAGGAGAGCCGGCAAAAAAGACAGATCGAGTTGAAATTATCACGCAAGCTGCTGTTTCGGAGGAGAAAAATGCAGCACCCTATGAGACGCCGGCAGCAACTGAGATTCCGCCAACTGCAACACCATACGCGGAGCAGGATGAGGAGACATCGGGTATCAATGAAGATGATTACCTATTGGCTAAAATCGCTATGGCGGAGGCTGAATCAGAAGACACAAAAGGAAAAGCTCTTGTAATGCTGGTGGTGATGAACAGGGTTTTGGATGATGAATTTCCGGATACCATCAAAGAGGTTATTTTCCAGAAAGGGCAGTTTAGTCCGATCAGCAACGGAAGATATAACAGAGTGGAACCGAACAGGGATTGCTATGAGGCTTTACGGCTTATCCGGGATAAAGGATGGGACGGAAGTGAGGGAGCAACCTACTTTGAAAGCAGGAGCAATTCTACATGGCATAGCGAACATTTAACATTCCTGTTTAGACACGGGAGACATTATTTTTACAAGGAGTGATTGGCATGCGACGAAAAAGGTTAAAAAGAGAGCTGATAGCGATTGTGTGGACTTTGCTCGTTACATACGCTATTGGAAAATGGTCGTTTCACCTTGCCTATATCGAAAGAGGGTATGAGGCGGTGGGAGGCGAATATTTACTGATCCCCGCGGTTTATTGGGGAGCATGGAAAGCGATTAACTATTTATTTGATTCAATGGAGGAGTTGGAATATGAACGACAACGTAGAAAAAAGAGATAAAGTGCGACTGTTCAATGGTTGCCACTTGGTCTGAATCCATCAGCGCCCACTCTTTGAGGTTTGCCGCCGTTCCAACAGCTCTTTGGCACGCCTCCGGCAGTTTTGCAAATTCCTCTTCTGAGTTATAACCGGAGTTCCTTAACGCCCTCTGTACCAACGCCCATGCCTGCAGTTCGCTCATGCTTTCTTCCGCCGGAGCAATTATCTCCGTTGCTTTAGTGCGAATATCCGCGATGGTTGGTGGAAAACGTTCACTCGTCATGTACTTTTGTATCGCCAAATTTGCCTGCTCATACGGAAGATCTTGTAATAATCCATACCACACATCGAAAGCGTCTTTATCTGGTATGAATGTCGGCTGTGCGTAGACCGCTTTCATAGCTTTTACCAAAATCTTAAATTCTTCTCTTTCCATTACCAGCCATCCACATCCTTTACTCTGTTTCCAATGCGATCTCCGCTATTTCTGTATGCAGAAGATGATTGCAATTTATCCCAAATAATGCCTTTCCATCCATTCGACATACATTCATCAATAAGATTGCATACGGCAGTATCTCCATAGACAGAGACCTTATTGGCAACCTGTTTTAACAACGACTTCATGCCCTGTTCCTTATATCCGTCTTTCCGTTCCGTCTTATACTTGAACCATTCGCGAAGTTTATCTGCCATTACATCAGAGATGGTGTACTCAGGGAGAAGCCTTTCAAAAATTGATTGGGTAGTTTCCCTCTTTCCCCCTTTTTTATTTTCTTTCTCTAACTCTTTCTCTAACTCTTTCTCTATGTTACCTTTTTGAACGTCAACGTTACTCTCTGTTACACGTTCGTTACATTCAGTGTTTTCGGGTGTCTCAGTGGGTTTTGTCTTGTTTTTTTCTCTCTCCCGATACTCCCTAACCCTCTGTGCGGATGCCGATTCAGACCCAATCATTTTCAGAGATTTTGGTAAAAATAGCGTGCCGTCACTTTCCGTAACCACAAGCTGTAATTTTGAAAATTGTTGTAACGCTTGTGTAACAATCTGTAACGCAAAACCGGACGCTTCCGCCAACATTTCTGCGTCATATGGAATATCTTCGGAAAATCGCAGTTTGCCCTCATGGTCGATTGACTCTGTAATCATCCATATATAGAACATAACCAAAAGATCGCCATTATCCTTTGCTCTAAGTATCTTGATATAGTGTTTTTCAAAGAAGTTCCGGGGCATTTTGAGCCAAAAATACTTTTTCTCAGCCATCGAACGGTCCTTTCTCTATCTCTTCAAGGAATATCTCAATCCTTGGGTTTTTCTTATCCACATAGAAGTCATGCGTAGAGTGGCAAGGCATACCGCCAAGTCGCATAAAATACGTTTTTAATCACTCCACATTTCTGCAAAGCATCCTGAAAAACTTTATCGGCAAAAGAAAAAATATTGCCCTTGTCACGCTGCTTATCTGGTTCATAGAAGTTGTAATGAATGATGATAGGGTTTGTAATCGTAAGTCTTGGTAACTGCGTTCTGATAGCGTTACACACGATCATCTGGTAATCTCTTTTCATTTTTGCACCCATCTGAGGATGCCTTGCACACTCATGTAAGTAATCGTTAAGATCTGGTAAGGTTCTGGTTCTGCCGTAATAATTTCCTTTGATAACAACCTTGTGCATCTCTAAGTCCTCCTTTCTTTCATTATGGGTGGAGCCGCCGGAATGACGGCTCCTGGGTAATTTAACAAAAGATCCTTGTCAGGGGTTTATACCATTTAACTAATCGAATTTCTTAAAAGGAGGTAAACCGTTTGTGTGTTCTGCGGCTTTCGTGACATATTTTCCTCAGAGACCAATCTTAGGAGATAATTGCAGAAACATATTTACGGGTTACGATTATTTAGGAAATCACGAAAATGTTTGATACATCCGCAAGTTCTTTTTCGAGATACGCTTTGATGTTGGCTTTCGCCTCATTCTTCCATGCGCCTCCGTCTGCCTCAAACAAGGCACAGGTAACGCCATAACGGTCATTGTCCTTTACTCTGAAAATGAAGTTGCTCATAGGCTGTGCAACTTCTGTAAAGGTTCTGTACGGCATCAGGCGGCAAGGACTCGGAACTTCGACTTCCTGCAGAGAGGCAACGCCTTTCTTGATTGCCGCTTTCTGTCCTACTCCGGTGTCTCCGTATTCTGCAACAGTGCCGGCCTTAACATTTCCGGCAAACTGTAAGATGATCGGCTTATCATTTGCCTCAGCATCCTCGTTTAAGAACTTGGACTGCACACCGATAACAAACTCTTCGTTTCCGATGAAAACCCCGGGATCTCTGCTTTGACAACTGCCAGTGTTTCTCTCTGACGGTCTGCATCCAAACTGGAGAACAGACGAACCTCAGTAGGAGAAACCACCTGGGCGATGTAATGACCGGTCTTGAAATCAGCCTTACTCTTTTTGATGAAATCCACAAGGCTACTCAGATTGTTCATTGTGATACTGGTCGCTCTGAGTTCCTTGCCGATCTGTGTCATATCTTTGTCTATATAGGTTATTCCCTCAATTTCCTCAATATGAGGAGCATCGAGAGAAAGAATTTTCTCAATAGCTGCTTTTAACATATTTTCCTCCTGTTACTGTGCGCTACACCAATCTTCGGCAAGGCAATCATTGATACTCGGAACCCACATGGAATGTGAGCCGTCAACGCAACGGATCTGTAAATACGGATTGCATACAAACAAATCTCCCTCATTGAGTCCCCACGCTTCGGCTGTCTGTTTATTACACGGAATACCCTGCGGATAACCTTTCTGGTAAACAACAAACATTCCCTTTCCATTCCATCCCTTACGGGTTACTTTTTGCCCTGCTTTTAATCTGCGTACTCCTTCTCCGAATCTGAATGTCTGGATATTCAAGTCTTTTACATCGGGACCGGCTGCAATCTCCCAATCATCTCTGAGGATGAAAGTGAGCGTGTAGTCAACGTTGTCTGTCTCACGAATATCTAATACTTTTCCGTCCTTGCAGTGCATTTTGATGGAATTATCCTCCCATCTCCAATATCCAGCCCATTCCGGCAGTTTAACGATAGCTCCCTGTTTGAGAGCTTCGTATGCTTCCTTGAAAAACATAATATCCTCCTAACTATTTACTGCGTCTCTCATGCTGATTACTTTCTTTCCCTCTTTCGGAGGTTCTGATTTTTCTTCCAGTACCTCTCCAGTCTCAGGATCGCAACCAAGTTCCTCTGCTGTCGGTGCTGAATCCTTTTCCGGATCCATGCACATACCGCACTCATCAAGAGTAAGCTGACCTTTGATTGCGCCTTTTGCGTGTTCTGTGAGGGTTGTTACGCCGCTACGGAAGTCCTTGTTGATGAATAACTGAGTTTTCAGTCCCATCTCAGGAGCCAACTTAACGGAAGTCTGAACCTCAACAGCAACATCTTCTCTATCATCCTCTGATGGAGTGAGAACAATCTTAATGTCGAGAGTTCTTTTCTTCTTGGCATCCGTATTCAAATCGAGAATGTTGTCAGAAATCTTTGCCAACGCTCTGTCGATTCTTTCCTGAACGCCTCCGGCACACATAGATGCCAATGTAAGTTTCTCTGCCACTTTTATCACTTCCTTTCCTAAATGTAGAATTTTCTGTATCTATCAAAGAACTTTTTTCGTGCTTCATCCACGGTAAGTCCTTGTGATACCTCATTGAGTTCGTAGGAGAGCTGCGCTATTATCTGCAAGAGTTTTTGTACCTCTGTGCTCTGGTGTGCGCTTATCTTCCCCGTTCTGTGATGTTCTGGTGTGAGTGGAACCCATAAGCCATCTTCATCTGCTTTTTTTCGGTTGGGACCTCCGAGACAGTGATGCCTCTCAACCCCATACTGACCGTTGATAATATCAAGATCCGCATATTTCATATCCACAATAATTGAATCTCTCATTAAATCTCTCCCATAAGCATATCCATTGATATAGGCCCATCCAAAACCTCAGTGTCGGCACAATAGTCGCACACCTCACATCTCAGAGGTTCAATTTCTCCATCTTTCAGGCGTTGAACCTTGATGATATTGCTTTGGAACTCTGCCAGTTTCTCATCCATAACCATAGGTGGAATTTCAATAACCTTAATTCTCGGATGAGGTATATTTCCTGGAGAAGTCTTATCTTTGCTAATTGCACAAATATAAAACGGTAACAATTTACCTGTGTTCTGCCTATATATTTCTCTATAAACAGCCCCTTGGAGGTCATATCCCCACCATTCGCAGAAATTAAGTCTCTGTCCGAGATCCTTTGCATAAAAAGTTTCTGTAACAGATTTTACGGTTTTTAAGTCAGTGATCCTTTTTCCATCGCAACTATCAATTTTGATTTTTACCGGTATGCCATTGATTTCCCCGGTCATAATTACCTGCTTATCTCCGGCCATATACTGCATAAAAACTTTGTCTTTTTCTGCCCTGTCAATCATTGCAGAGGCCTGCTTGTACTCGGCTTTCAATTCTCCGGCGGTTTTACCTCTGGATGAAAAGATTTCTGGGTGCTGTGCGGAAAATGTAGGAAGTGTCCCCTCAAAGTAGGCATCCACATAAGAACCTACCAATAACGGAGTGGTGGAGACTTCCTCTACTTCTCCCCGGAGTTTTGCCATCGCATAAGCCTCACAACCTAACTTTCCGGTTGTGCCATTGAAGTCCTTATACTGAGATACGGACACATACTGCATATTGGCTTCCTGTGAGTAGTAATTCTCCGGGGTAAGTGCGATGAGGTTACTCATCTACTTCCTTAAATGTTCCATCAATCACACCATCAGAATCCTCATCTCCGTTATGAGAACTCTGATCCTGAGACTGATAAATGTCCTGTGCCCGATACTTCTCTTTTGGTTTTTCCTTAACATCAAATGCCGAACCATCTTCAAATGCCTGACACTGTTCTGCTGTATCAAAGTTGAGGTCAATCAACTTACACAGTCGGCGGAGAACTGTTTTCTTACACATCTCTCCGTAACTTTCTTTCCAAGCCTTACTGTTTGCTGCCTTTGAGAATGTCTGTCTGGTATGTTCAATGTCCTCTTTGCTCATGGTGTCGTACATCATGGAACCGTCTTTGTAGAGGACTACCGCAAATGCACCGATAATCTCTCCGTTTGAAAAAGTCTTAGGTCTGAAATTGACATACTGCTTACCGTTTTCAATTACTTCCTCAAACTCATCTCCCTCACGGACTACCTTTGCGTAAATGTCCTGAATAGGATTGCTCGAATATCTCTTGCACAGCTTGATCTCTCCCTTGTAATCAGTCTGGAACTGACACTGATTTCCGTAAGGAATTGCGTAACACTCTCCGTTAAAGAAATCGAGACCAAGGAACGCTCCTTTTAAGAGTGTTCGCACAACGGTCGGTGCTTCACATTTTGAAAAATCAGCCTGTCCGTCCTGCAGAACCGTCATGCAGTTCTGTAGAAATCTCTGCTTGTTGAATTTCTCCGGCAGAGCCGCAACCTGTTTTTCAAGGCTTTCGTCCAGTCCTTTATGAACTGCCACTAAATAATTTGTGTCTTTTGTTGCCATAAATAACCTCCTTGTATTTTTATGAATCTGCCTACCAAGAAAAGGCTATGGCAGGCAGATTATTTGTTTTATTCGCTATCGTCTGTCCCCCCCCCCGAAAAGGTTCTTCAAAAAATCCGCAAAACCATCTTCGGAGTTAGGCTTAACTTTGACGGTATCGAAACCAAATTTCTTTTTCACCAAATCAGTGAGCTTTATTGTCTGCTCAGACATAATATCTTTGATGAGGTTGTTGGTTTCCTCCGCCCACTCCATTCCACCGTCAATATCTTCGAGAAATGCCTTATTTCCAGAAGAACTGCAACTGATTGATGTAGGCGTTACGACCACTTCACAAGTGAACGGATGGATTTCAATATCTTTCGTATCATCCATAATGTGTTTGAGTGCCATCATTGCCATAAGTGCGTCAAAGTTATCATTCTTGCCTGCCATAGTGTTTCCTCCTACAGTTCAATAACTGTTAATTCATTGTTGCTTGTGGTTCTGGTTGCTATGAACTGCAACCCTTTCTTTTTGCACTTCTCATAGAGACTTGTGCGGTTTTCCTCAGACAGTTTCTCAGTACCATCAATGAGGATGATCTGTAATCCTGCCGGATTCTGAATTGCCACATCAATGCAGAGGTCAAGTTTTTCTCCCTCTGACAAATTGCTTACCGGCAATCCATTGATAAGAGGTATTCCGTCTTTAACGGTCAGACCATCAATCGGAATCTCTGCGGTTTCCAGAATGGTTCCCGGAAGAGTTCTTGCCAGTTCAATCTTCTCTGTGAGACTGTTGGACTCGCTTTGCAACTCATCAACCTCTTTCTGGATGTTCAACATTCTGCGCCACTCATTGATATGGCCTTTCATCTTCTCAGTCTCATTGGCTTTTGCCATAAGATCATCAATAGGTGTGGTTTCCATATCTGCGTATTCCGCGTAGGATGCCTGCTCAGCTTCATACTTAGACACGGATGCATCATACTCCGACTGAATTACCTTTACTTTGTCCGCTTTTACACCGGCAAGTCCGTCTTTCTTCTCTCTGAGAGCTTTTATTCTCTCTTCAAGCTGCGCTAACTCACTCTCAATGTTCTTTTCCTGCTGAGCCATTTCCGTATCAAGTGCGGCAATCTTAATTTCCTTGTCTGCCTGGAATGAGCGGATTTTTCCATCGTGGCTGTCTCTAAGGCGTTTTGCCTTTTCGATAGTCTCGTTATTCTTGCGGATCTTCTCAATCTCTGTGTAGAGGTCTGAGAGGTTTTCCTTTTCCCATCTCTCTCCGTCATAGTCGATAGGAAGTGAGCTACCAATATCTGCGATAACTGCTTTCTTCGCGCGAATATCACGGTTTACATCCTGGCGGTGCATGAAGTAGTAACCGTTCTCCGCCTGAATATCATTCAGGACAGCCAAGATATTCTGCTCGTAATTTACATCCCTCGGAATTTCCCCGAACCATTCCTTGATGGTGTCAAGGTTCCAATCGTACTGAATCATATCCAAAATCGTTGCGTTCTGGGTTTTCTTATCCATAGAGATGAACTCCATAGGGGAAAGCTGTAACGGTGTGAATATGGTTTTCAGAAACGACTCAGGACTGGGAATTACATTGCCATTCTGCTTAACAGATTTGTAATCTGTCATTGCTGTTCTGGCTTTTCTGTCAATGGAGAGACCGTTATCTGTTTCTATGTAGATCTCTCCCTCTGTCTCTCCGTTTTTTACGATAAATTCACGGTCGGAGGAATTTGTAAGAGCATATCTGATTGCGTCAATAACGGATGTTTTTCCAGTACCGTTGTCTCCGACAAGTTCAATGTTCTTTCCGTCCCCCTGCCATTCCTTAATCCCGAAGAGCTGCTTTATCGTGATTTTTGAAATCTTCATGGTGGATTTTCCTTTCTCTGTTTATGGGGTTCGGCAATGCCTTACCCCTAAACCGCTACTGAATTACTGTTACGTTGGATGCCTGCGGTCCCTTGGTTCCGTCAACAACATCAAATTCTACGGGCTGTCCCTCTACGAGAGTCTTGTAACCGTCCATCTGTAATGCGCTGAAATGGCAGAACACGTCAACTCCATCTTCGCCGGTAATGAAACCGTAGCCCTTTGCGGCGTTGAACCATTTAACTGTACCTTTTCTCATGGTGCGTCTCCTTTCCTCAAAAATATCTATTAAACAATCCTTGCGGATGCTTAACCTATACCAAGTCGTTCTTTCTCCTGATCCAAAAGGTGGCGATATATGTAAAATCCCCACTTGGATTTACCCTCTCGCTTTATGGCATATCCAATAGGCAATTTCTCCCTTTTCATAAGTTCACGGAGCGTAATCACATCCATTTGCAACTCTTTCGCTGCGTTTTTTGGTGTTACTCTCTCACTGTTCATTGCTTCTTACCTCAATCTGTTCGTTTTGCTGTGTCTTGGTTCGTTGTGGATTATCCTTTTCATGTTTGTTCGACTAAACTTTTTGGGTAAAAAGTTTGCTGACAGGGACATTCAAAGCCGCCGCCAACGATTTCAGAGTACCGACCATAGCCTCATGCTCTTCGTTGTTTTCAAGCAGAACTATGGTTGTTCTGCTTACGCCAGACATTTGAGCTAACTGTTCCTGGGTAAGTTTCTTCTTTTCTCTAAGTTCTCTGATTCGATACGCCATTACTGCGCCTCCTTTCTTTGTCCGATGTTTGCTCGACTGAACAATTTGAGTATAGCCGACTAAACATTTATTGTCAAGCACATTTTACAAAAAAATTGACTTTTTGCACAGTACATTGTATAATGGACTAAACATTGAAAGGAGGTTTTCTTATGACATTAGGGCAGATAATAAAGGCATACAGAGAGACAAACAGCATGAGTATGGATGACTTTTCTAAGGCTAGTAAAATAAGTAAAGGGTACATATCACAGCTCGAAAATAATCTCAATCCAAAAACAGGAGAACCGCCTGTTCCGTCTATTCAATCTATAAAGAAAGCTGCAAACGGAATGTTTATGACGTTTGACGAATTATTCTCTCAGCTTGACGATAATACGAAAGTTGACGCAGAACCGGAGAAAGTGAAGATGGCCAAAAAGGCTATCCGTATTCCTGTGCTTGGTAACGTGGCAGCCGGAGTTCCTATTGAAGCCATTGAGGATGTTATAGATTATGAGGAAATATCAGAAGAATTGGCTCACACTGGGGATTTCTTTGCTTTGAAAATAAAGGGAGATTCCATGGAGCCTCGTATCTGCAATGGGGATGTTGTGATTGTCCGCAAACAGAACTATGCAGAATCAGGCGATCTTGTCATTGTGTTAGTCAATGGAGACAGTGCCACTTGCAAAAAGTTGGCAAAGTTCCCTAGTGGAATCAGACTCATTCCTTTTAATCAGACCTATGAGCCTATGTTTTATTCAAATGAGGAAATTGAGAATAAGCCAGTGAGAATCATTGGTAGAGTCGTTGAAAATCGGCAAAAATACTAAAATAGAAAACCGCCTCTGCTGCTAACAGAGACGGCATCTATAAACACACACCGGAAAGATCCGATGAATGTTTGACTGAACACCTTGCATTATATCATCTTCCCGGTAGAAAAACAATATACCGGGCATTTTTACGCCCATTTTTAAGAAAAGGGGGATGATATTATGCGTCTGCCAAACGGTTACGGTAGTGTAATCAAACTAAAAGGCAAGAGGCGTAAACCTTATGCTGTCCGAACTTCTGAAATTGCGGAATTTGTAGAGATTGATGCTCCGAAAGATCCACCGTCTAATATCCGCCGGGAACTCAACCGGTATAACTTCAAATGGAAAAGAAAAGCTCAGATGTGGGCTGCTATTTCCTCAGATGCCATCTGTGAGTTCGCCGAGACTCTGATGCAAGAAGAGGGCTATGAGTATTCCATAGCTTACCGGCAAACGTTCAAATACCTTGAATACTTCGCCAAACAGGAACACGCCTACGCTTTTCTGTCGGAATTAAATAATGCCGATGTGGTTGCGGAACATATTAAATACGCTGAGACACCTACTTTTGCAGAGATGTATGGAAAGTGGAAAAATTATCGAAAGGCTCTGCCGGATAAGATTTCATCAAACACCTGGCGGAACTATGAGATTGCTTTCAACCACTTATCAGATTTGCACCACAAGAAATTTAATGCCCTACGAACTGATGAGGTCCAGGAGTGTATCAATAAATGGACCTGTAAATCAAACTCTACTGTCTCTAATATCCGCACGATCCTTAACAATCTATACAAGTATGCCCTGATGAACAACTATATAGAAAAAGATTTGTCTCAGTTCTTTGTATACTCATGGGTAAACCCGGAAGAACAGATTCATAGCAGATACACGAATGAGGAGATTGCAACCTTGTGGAGCAAACTGTATGTGGTAAACAATGTTGACCTCATCCTCATTACAATCTATACAGGTCTGCGTCCTACCGAACTGTTAGAGATAACCACGGATAATGTGCATCTGGACGAACAATATATGATTGGAGGAATGAAAACAGAAGCCGGAACAGACAGAGTTATTCCTATTGCAGACAAAATCCTGCCTCTCGTAAAGAACCGGTACGATGCCAACCGTAGATTTCTGGTAAACAACAAATATGGCAATCACTACACATACGGTTCCTATGTTAGTGCGAATTTCAATACAGTTATGAATAAGCTCAACATGAAACATCTTCCCCATGATGGCCGGCACACGTTCGCATCTCTCATGGATGATGCCGGAGCGAATGAGGTTTGCATCAAACTCATAATGGGTCACAGCATGAAAAACAATGTCACAAAGGGAGTGTACACACATAAAACCACACAACAGCTTATTGATGAAGTCAACAAAATTTAAGGGAGGTCATGCCTCCCTTTTACTGTATAAATATTCTAAAACAGTGCCAAAAACCAAGTATATTATGCGTATATTATGCAAAATCGTTTGTATCTTGCGTGTATATTATAAGTATATTGCCAGTATATTACTATCAAATTTTTACTCAAACTTACGAACACTAACTGTAAAAATACGCACAATAAAACCCCGGAAACATTGAATTTCCGGGGTTCGTTTTTATTGATTAGCACACACCCTGTGCTAACATCGCATCTACGACTTTCTCGAAGCCTGCAATGTTTGCGCCTGCAACATAATTTCCTGCTTTGCCATATTTCTTGGCTGCATCATCCATGTTGTGGAAGATGTTGATCATGATCTGCTGCAGCTTTGCATCTACTTCCTCGAATGTCCAGCTCAAACGTTCGCTGTTCTGGCTCATCTCCAGTGCACTGGTAGCTACGCCGCCTGCGTTTGCTGCCTTGCCGGGAACGAATAAAACGCCATTTTCCTGCAGATACTGGGTAGCTTCCAGAGTGGTAGGCATGTTAGCACCCTCGCAGACAGCGATCACACCATTTGCAACCAGTGCCTTCGCATCCTCTAACTGTAGCTCATTCTGAGTCGCACAGGGAAGTGCGATATCAGCTTTCACACTCCATACGCCCTTGCCCTCATGATATTCCGCGTTCGGACGATACTTGGTGTACTCAGAAAGTCTTGCACGTTTCACTTCCTTGATCTCTTTTAATGCTTCCAGATCAACACCTTCCGGATCATAGATCCAGCCGGTGGAATCTGTGGCAGTAACAGGCTTTGCACCCAGCTGATATGCTTTTTCAATTGCATAGATCGCAACGTTTCCGGCACCGGAAACAATTGCAGTCTTTCCTGCGAGTTCAATGCCATTTTCCTTCAGCATTTCGCGGGTCATGTACAGCAGACCATAGCCGGTTGCTTCTTTTCTAGCAAGAGAGCCGCCGTAGGTAAGGCCTTTTCCGGTCAGCACACCTTCATACAGACCGCGGATTCTCTTGTACTGTCCATATAAATATCCGATCTCTCGGCCACCTACACCGATATCACCGGCAGGAACGTCTGTGTCTGCACCGATATGACGATACAGCTCTGTCATAAAGCTCTGGCAAAATGCCATGATCTCACGATCAGATTTGCCCTTCGGATCAAAATCGCTGCCGCCCTTACCGCCGCCGATCGGAAGACCTGTCAGCGAATTTTTAAATACCTGTTCAAAGCCCAGGAATTTGATAATACCAAGATTTACGGAAGGATGGAAACGCAGTCCGCCCTTGTAGGGTCCGATTGCACTGTTAAACTGTACGCGAAAACCAGTGTTTACCTGAACCTGTCCCTTATCGTCTACCCAGGGAACGCGGAACATAATCTGTCTTTCCGGATTCGTCAGTCTCTCCAGGAGCGCGTTTTTACGAAATTCTTCTTCGTTTGCCTCTACAACGACGCGCAGAGACTCCAGTACTTCTTTTACTGCCTGATGGAATTCGGGCTGAACAGGGTTTTTCTCAACAACCTGCGCAATCACCTCATCAACATATGACATAAATCTTTCCTCCTTGTCCAGTTGTTCAGTTTCGAAGCTATTATATACTTATTGTTTTTTCAATGCAAGCACTTTATCACATTAAACTAAAAAATTTCCGAAATTTTTTGAACTGCTTTTGCGTTAAAGATACCTTTTCAGCTCTCGGATATTGTTTTCCTCAAAATCCAGCAGCTCCCCGGCAAGCTCCAGCGCTTGTCCATCCGCTTTTTCATTCCGGTTCATCGCTTTCCAGAGACTGGTCATCCCCATGCTGCTGCCGCGGATCAGCATTTCCGCCATATGGCTCGTAGTGGCATTAAACAGCGTGTTCCCCTGAATGGACGCAGTCAGCATCAGCTGCTTTACCTTGTTGACTGGGTCCGGCGTCTGGTTTTTCGAAAGCAGCACCGCCCTCGCGCGGTCGTGAAGTTCCCCATATTTAAAGGATTCCCGCGCCAGCATCAGCGCCATCGAATCGTCGTACACCTTCGGGTTAATGACCTCCAGAGCATGCATCCCCATTTCCGCATTCTTCTGAACCTCCCGAAGCAGTTCAATATCGTCATTTTTCATATCCGGCATTCCTCCCTTTTTCTGTCCCGAAAACAGGATAGCATCATTTCCTGTAACGTAAAAACCGGAAGTGTATCTCACTGTCAGAAACACTTCCGGTCTTAGCGTTCCCAAAAATCGGGAAAGAATACCGTTTTTCTTATTTTAAAACTTTTAAAACTTCGGTCTTTACATAGCCGGTTTCGCCGTTATATTTGACTCTAGTCCAGCCGTCCGCCTGCTGCATCACAATTTCCAACGTTTCGCCTGGAAATGCGGTTCCAATCTTGTCCGCAGTTTCGCTGCAGGCCTTCCGGATGTTGATTGTCTGTGCGATCTTGATCTTGCCGGATGCAGGCAAATCCGAGGACGTCGATGTTGTAGCTGCAGAAGACTCTGCCGTCTGTGCAGCTTCGGAAGCGGAAGACTCTGCCTGAGCCTCCTGTGTTTCTTCCACGTCCTTTAAATACTCCGATTTGATATAGCCTTCTTTGCCGTTATATTCGATCTTAGACCAGCCATTTTCCTTCTTCTCCAGCAGTTTCAGCACTTCGCCGACCGCCACCTTGCCGAGACGCTCTGCCTGCTCACTGTCGGAGGAACGCACATTGACAACGTCTGTCGCTTCTACCTTTGTTACAGTAGTCTGAGCTTCTGCTGCCGCCTCTGCAGGCTGCGTCTCCTCTTCAGAAGCCGTCTCAGCCTCTGCCAAAGCTTCACCGACCTCTACCTGCAGATCTTCTTTTAGCTGCGCCAGATAATTGTTGAGTGTATCATCCTGCATAACCGCTTCATTAAAGACAACCTGTACCCGATTCATCAGGTCAATGACGTCGTCCTGCGCGGAAATATCTTCCAGATACTGATTGACCGAATCCTCCACATCGCCTTCATAAATATACAGGCTTCCGTCCTCTCTGGGATAAACCAAATACGGGCTGATGCCGGGCACTGCAGTTTCCAGGTCGTTAAACTTGATTTCATAATAAGCATAGACCAAATAAGAACCGTCTACCGGGCCTGTCTTTGTATAGCAGACCACGTTCTGGTACGCTTCGATATGCTCGCTCATCTTCTGCAGATAGATCTGCGTCTCCTGATCGTAGGTATTGACGATGGAATTAATCGTATCCATGTCGCCGGCAGCAGCCGCATTATAATATTCGGTAATCAGCTGCGTTACTTCCGGCACGGTATTTTCTTCCAGCGGCATCTGCAGCGTTGTCTCCGTTTCCGCTGTCTCTGTCGTCGTTTCCGTCTGTGTCTGTGTTCCGGTGTTCGAAGCTGTCGTCTTTGCACCGTTTCCGAGCGTGATGCCGACCGCAACACATACCGCAATTACTGCAACACCTGCGCCTGCACCAATACAGGTCTTTTTCTTGTTATTCCGAAAAAAATCCAGAATTTCTTTCATCTTTTCGTTCTTCATACTTTTCGCTCATTTCTGCGCACGCTTTTTGCGCATATCGAGTTTGTGTCAAGTGCGCGCAGACACAAATCTCGCGATTGAAAAATGTTATTTTTCAATCTTCTATCACAACCGTTTTGTCTGTTCTGCTTGATTTATGGGTTTCTGTTCTGTTGTTACAACAAAAAAAGTGATGCGATAAAATGCAACCGACAGGAATCGAACCTGCATTAAAGGCGTCGGAGGCCTTCGTTCTATCCGTTAGACTACGGTTGCAAGACTGCAATATACGAATATATTACAAATGTATTACGCATCACTATTTTGTATCTTATCACAGGCATGCCGGATTGTCCAGCACTTTTTTGAATTTCACAGGGTTTTCACGAATAGCTTGTAGGAACTGTAACAATTCCGACCAGACAGGTTTCGCATGAGGCATCCGTTTTCCATGCGGTAAAAACGCCAGGCGGCACAGTCACAGCTGCACCCCCGGCGATTCTTTCGTTCCCGATAACAAAATGTCCGCAGAACGCGCTTTTGCGAATGGTGTGAATGAACTGTAACTATTTCAGTCCATGCTCCAGGCGCTCCTTATAGCCATCTGCATGCTTGACATCCAGCTTGTTATAACACATCTCATATTCCGCATCGGAATAACATTTGTCGAACGACTCTTCCACATTCGTACGGTAAACCAGACCAATCGCAAGGGAAGGTGCGAGATACGGATCTTCATAGTTCGTACACGCCTGCTGGATTCTGTCACAGAACGCTTCCGCTTCTCCGTCCTCCGGCGTCGGAATTACGATTTCGAATACATCTCCGTCCACACGGCCGATCAGGTACTCTTCCTTCGCTTCCTTGCGGATCAGACCTGCAACGGTCTTGATCAGGCGGTCACTCTCCTCGTTGCCGAAATGGTCATAGACAAATTTCCAGTCATTAATATTAGCGCAGATCACTGCAGCCGGAGCGGTCTCCTGCATTTCCAGAAGGCGTCCTTTCATATAGGTCTTATTCAGCAAACCAGTCAGGGCGTCTTCGTGTTCGCCGCGCTTGATGCGGTAAGCCTCCTGCTCCATCGCCTCTTCCAGCTCGTCTGCATAGATCGCTGTCTCACGGTAACGATAATGGTCACACGCCAGTGCTTCATACTGCAGCATCATATGTTCAACAATGCGCTCTGCAAGCTCCTGATCGGAAGCCTGATCCATTTTTACATAGAGATGACCAATCGTCCGATTGAATACGCGAAGCTTTCTGCCCGGATCGTTTACAACATCCGGCTCAAAGCCTGCAAAATTGCCGACCTCCACTGCGGTTTCCCCGTGGCGCTGCGTCATCAAAAGCTCGATCCCAAGCACTTTGGAAATATCCTCAAAACATGCCTTTACCAAAGAAAGATCCAGCAGATTCTCCAGGCTGTATTCTTTGATGTGCTCTTTTAACCGTTCCTCCATTGTCATTGAACCGTATGCCATAATGCTCTCCTTCCTGAATCTGATCCATCCTGTTCTTTCCTTTTTGACCGATTGTTCTTTCTGATCATGATACGCTCTTTAAATTATAGTATCCAGAAAACCTTTTGTCCAGTAAAAAGCTTGCCCGGCGGTCATTTTTCACTTGAAATATTCATGATTTTCTGTAAAATAGGAAAGGATTGATATCATATTGTAGTTTTTTATGTGTTTTCAGGAAAAGAAAGGTAATTCAACATGATCAGTGCAAACAACGTGACGCTGCGCCTCGGCAAAAAGGCGCTGTTTGAAGACGTAAACATCAAATTTACAGAGGGCAACTGCTACGGCCTCATCGGTGCCAACGGCGCCGGCAAATCCACCTTTTTAAAGATTCTTTCCGGACAGCTTGAGACCACCAATGGCGATATTGTCATCACTCCCGGACAGCGTCTTTCCGTGCTGGAGCAGGATCATTTTAAATATGACGAATACCCTGTTATGGACACCGTCATCATGGGTAACTCACGCCTGTATGAAATTATGGAGGAAAAGGACGCCATCTACGCAAAGGAAGATTTTACCGATGAAGATGGCATCCGCGCTTCCGAGCTGGAAGCAGAATTTGCAGAAATGGACGGCTGGAACGCAGAATCTGACGCTGCTACTTTATTAAACGGTCTTGGCATCGACACCGACCTCCACTACAGCATGATGCGCGACTTAAACGGCAGCGAAAAGGTCAAAGTCCTGCTGGCACGCGCACTGTTCGGCAACCCGGACATCCTGCTGCTCGATGAGCCTACCAACCATCTGGATCTGGATGCAATCGCATGGCTGGAAGAATTTTTGATCAATTTCGAAAATACCGTCATCGTCGTATC
>ENA-OOYR01000618-OOYR01000618.1-human-gut-metagenome-genome-assembly--contig:-NODE-618-length-21649-cov-2.328656_pt1 | contig 21649 bp, 20 predicted proteins | sample MGYA00241701_ERZ501374 | MGnify/ENA primary metagenome ERZ501374 (study PRJEB25962, sample SAMEA2042655) | human gut metagenome | biome: human gut; feature: human-associated habitat; material: faeces...
GATGTTGTTGATGCCGGTCGCGGTGACGCAGATCAGTTTCAGGTTCTCCGCGCCGGACAGGGTGCGGCTGCACATGCGCACCTTGTTGCAGATGACGATATCCGCCTCCCGCACACGCTCCGGGCATTCCTCCTCCGTTGTTTTTTCATATACTGTCACTTCTCCAAAACGGGAAAAGCCGGACAGATCCATGTCCTTTCCCAGTGACTCTGCCTCAAGAATTACAAGTCTCATGTTGGTTCCTCCTTTTGCAGATGATGATTCTGCTTTATCCGGGAAAGCAGTGCCGCCTGTCTGTTTTGAAAGACAGCACTGCCTGAAATATTTTTATCTTAGATACCTGCGGACTGCCGATTCGGAAATATGGTCATGTCGATATGCCATGCTCCCCGGCCTGATCCCCTGGTATTTACACGTATTCGCTGATAATTTCCCTCATCAGCTTCTCTTCCTCGGGCGTCAGCATTCCGGCAAACCTGCTCTCGGCCGCGGCGGTCTGGCGGATGCCCTCCCTGACTTTCGAAATCCTCGCTTCTTTTTCCGGGTCTGCGAACAGTTCATTCCGCTCTTTGGCGGACTCGCTTCCCGCAGTCTGCGGTTTTCCTTTCGCCGCTCCGGTTCCTGCCTGTGCCATGGTTTTGTGATATTTCTATGTACGGTTTCCAGCACCGCACTCTGTTTCGTCGCTGCAAACTCATTTTCCAGATAGTCTGTCCAGCCGTTCAGCAGAATTTCCTCTTTTCCGCCGAAATCCAGACAGAGCCGGAAAAAGACAAGGCCTCCGGCGAGCGCGATGCCCGTTCCGAGGTAGCGCATCAGCTCCGCCTCTCCATAACGGTATCGGTAGATCGCCCACAGCGAAAGAATCGACAGCGCCAGAACCGTGAGGATCATATTCTGGCTTCCGCGCAGAAGCGTCGGGACTGCCATTCCCGCTGACCTGCCCTGTGCAATCTGGCTGCGCATAAACGCCCCGGCATTCGAAAAGGGATGCGCTTTTCTCTGACACGTTTCCAGCACCGACCTGGTCCATTTCGACTTTGGTTCCTTCAGCCTTCCGAGATCGCGGATGGCCCGGGTGTAGAAACGGTTATTCCAGAACAGGCACCACACACCGGCGATTCCTGCTGCTATCATTGCGTATAAGAACACATTTTGTTTCACACAAAACTCCAGCATTCTTATTCCCCCTGATGATTTTTGAATTTGCCTGTCATGATCATATGCCGGTGCTTCCGTTGCGGTGCATCGGCGGATGCCGCGGCAGAATTTGCGCGCACAGGATTCTTCCGCTGGCATATCGGACAGAAGGACGTCTCCTCCTCCGATGTGCCACAGTATAGCACCGCCGGAAAAATTTGGAAACAAAAAACGTTCGTCAAATTCTTTGTGATTCTGTGCTTTTTCGCGTGAATTTTTATTTTTCGTTCCTTCAGGGGACTGCTTTCGTGCCGGTTCGCCTGGTTTCGCTGGTTTTCGCCTGCCCGTTTGTCGATTTTTTCTTCTTGCTTTTTTTAGATTACAGGCGTTTTACCATTTCCTGCAGCAGGTTGACACAGTGGCGGGCTGCCTCACTCTCAAAGGTCGGGTAGTCCATCGTTGCGCTGTCGTCTGCTTTGTCGGAGATGGCGCGGAGTACGACGTATGGAATCTTGTTCAGATAAGCGCCCTGCGCAATCGCAGCGCCCTCCATCTCGGCGCAGGAACCGTTGAATTCCTCGATCAGATGGTTTTTCACTTCTTTGCTGGAAATAAACTGGTCACCGCTGACCACGCGTCCGCGGAATACCTGGATTTCCGGATTGACTTCCTTGCAGACTTCCTCTGCCACCTCTGCGAGGTGCTCGTCTGCCGGGAAGCTCAAAACACCCATCTGCGGAATCTCGCCGAGCGGGTATCCGAAGATGCGCACATCCATGTCGTGCTGAACAGCATCGGTCGAAATGACGATATCACCGATGTTAATTTCATTCCGCAGGGAGCCTGCAATTCCGGTGTTGATGACACAGTCCACGCCGTAATCATCTACAAGAATCTGGGTGCAGATACCGGCGTTTACTTTGCCGATTCCGCTGCGCACAACAACCACTTCTTTTCCGTTCAGGTAACCGTGGTTGAACTCCATGGATGCCTTCGTGCGGATTGTAACATCCGTCATCATTTCCTTTAAGCTTGCAACTTCAACTTCCATTGCACCGATAATTCCGATTAACTTCATGTTTATGATATCCTCCAATAACTTTACATGTACTCCCCGATTCTTTCTGTTCTTGCTTTTATGAAATCATTTTTGTCAGCGGTCAGCCGCTAAAGTAAGAACGGAAAACTCCGGGAGTCCATTTTCTTTTCCTTCTGGTTTCTTTGTAATTCCTGTTACAGTATACAATAAATTTGGGATCTGTGGTATCTTTTTTCTTTGCTGTTTTCGTAATCTATGATATAATAGCAGGAACCGAAGAATTATCGTGGCTGAAGTTCACGATAATGTTCTAATTTTTTATTCACAAAGGAGGATCCTATCGATGGAATATACAACAAAAGGTACCTGTTCCAGAAAAATTCTGTTTGAGGTAGAAGACGGTAAAGTACACAACGTACAGTTCGTAGGCGGATGCAACGGAAACACACAGGGTGTTGCAAGACTCGTTGAGGGCATGGACGTAAACGAAGCCATCTCCCGCATGAAAGGCATCGACTGCAACGGACGCGGAACATCATGTCCAGACCAGCTTGCAAAAGCACTGGAACAGGCTATCCAGAAATAACTTTTTTTACGCTTGCTCTTTTTTATTATAATACCTCCCCGGGGAATGCTCACCCCGGGGAGTTTGTAATTTATCCACTTCTGTTTTTTCTTTTCTGATGCAGCACAGCTTCCCTGCCGCCTGCTTTCTTCCGGTTTTTCTTCTATATTAATAGCACAGTCTTTCTTCCAGCCACCGGACTGCTTTATCTGTCCCATTTGTCGCAGAGACTGTTGATCTGATCGGCAAATTTCGAAAGGTCTTTGTTAGCACCGCCTTTGTTTCTTGTAATGACGGTGAGCAGCCGCTGACCAGCCGCAACGAGACGATCGAAGACGGCATTTCCGCTGCTTCTCGTGCGCAGTGTTCCTGCGTTTGCCGTTGTTTCCTTCTGGATCGGAATGCCAACGGTTTTTTCGATGAATTCATTTTCTTTCAGGTCAAATACCGTGCCGGAGAACGGAGCCATCGCCGGGTAGCGGAATTCGTCCCACAGTTTTTCTGCAAAAATTTCCGTCACTTTATCTTCGCCGTGCGTTACGAAAACGCGGTCCGGTTTTGCCTGCAGACTGCCCGCCCATTTGAGCAGTCCTTCCTGATCTGCGTGGCCGCTCATGCCCGGGAACTGGATGATGTGCGCATTCACATGAACCTCTTCCTGGAACAGCTTCACTTCCTTCGCGCCTCCGATCAGCGCCCGTCCCAGCGTGCCGACGGCCTGATAGCCGACGAAGAGAACCGTACTCTCCTGCCGCCAGAGGTTGTGTTTCAGATGATGCTTGATTCGTCCTGCATCGCACATACCGCTCGCGGAGATGATGACCTTCGGGGTTTCGTTGAAGTTGATGGCTTTCGATTCATCGGATGTAATCGAGAGCTTTAAGCCCGGAAACAGAATCGGATTAATGCCCTGCGCAAGGAGCGCAGCTGCATCGGAATCGTAGCACTCTTTCTGGTGATCGCGGAAAATATTGGTTGCCTCAACGGCAAGCGGACTGTCCACGTAAACTGGGAATTCGCCGTGGCCGTGAACCAGATGTTCTGCTTTTATCTCACGGATAAAGTACAGCATCTCCTGTGTTCTGCCGACGGCAAACGACGGGATCACGAGGTTTCCGCCGCGGTCGAGCGTTTCCTGAATGATTTTTGCCAGTTCCGGTACGTAATCCGGTTTCGATCCGTGGCTGCGGTCGCCGTAGGTGGATTCCATAATCACGTAATCGGCGCTCTCCGGGTACTCTGGGTCGTTGATCAGCGGCTGATGGATATTTCCGATATCGCCGGAGAAGAGCAGTTTTTTCGTCACACCGTCCTCTGTCAGCCACAGCTCAATGGATGCGGAGCCGAGCAGATGACCGGCATCGAGGAAACGGATCTGGATGCCGTCCGATAGTGTCACACGCTGATGATACGGAATGCCCTCCAGCAAGCGGATCACGCCGAGGGCGTCCTCCATTGTGTATGGTGTGACGTAATCTTCTTTTCCCGCCCGGCGGTTCTTGCGGTTCCGCCACTCGGCCTCGGCGAGCTGAATGTGTGCGCTGTCGCGGAGCATGATGTCCGAAAGCGCTACCGTCGCCGGAGTCATATAGATTGGGCCACGGAAGCCGTGCGCATACAGCAGCGGCAGATTTCCGGTATGGTCGATGTGCGCGTGCGTGATCAATACAAAATCAAGCTGGGATGCCGGGACCGGAATCGGCTTGTTTTCATAAATATTCGGTCCCTGCTCCATACCGCAGTCCACTAAAAACTTCTTTCCGGCAGCCTCCAGATAATAACAACTGCCCGTCACTTCATGTGTTGCTCCAAGAAATGTAAGACGCATAAGATGCCTCCTGTTCTCCCGTTTTGTTCGGGGACAAAATGTTGTCACTGCGGGTCAAATCACGCGTTATGCGTTTGGCCCGTTATCGCGGCAGTCGTCAAGTTCTCATGCCAGCATGGTCTTTGACGCGTTGTCCGCGAAAATAATCTGAAATTCCTTTTGTATTTTATGCTTATTCTCTCTTTTTTGATTATTATAGCATAATATCTGGCAGATTCCAACGGAATTTTAAGGCAGATTGCACAACAATCTTGATATTTTTGTTCAATTATGGGCATCGGCCGCCGGAAGTGCATAGAAAAGAGGCACCGGTATTCCTGCAGTAATACCGATGCCTCACTTATCGGGGCCAGCCGATGTTCCGTATGATCACTCACACGCTGAACATAGTAACACATGATGACTCAGATCTGTGTTGTGGTTGGAAAAAGGAATTTCGACGCGTTGAAAATCCTGAAAGATCTGCGTTTTCGTCTTAATATATTCATTGTTATAAGGTTTCTATAGGGGACTGGCCCCGTGGGGTTTTAAAGGGATGAGGGAGTGTAAACTGATTTTTGGTTCGAAACTGTTTCTGTTCGTTTACGCTTCTCTCTTGTACTTGTATTCATAATGATTTTTTTACTCGTTTTTGATTTGGATATTTCCCAAATTAACCAATATAGATGCCGTCCGTTCTACTTCCGCCATTCTCCGTAACACCATTTTTAGTACATGAATGATATCCTCTCAAACGATAGTAATAACCTTTTTCTACTTTTACTTGCTTGCTCATATATAAAGAGGCTTCATTATAATCTACATTTTCCCATTTCATGTAACTGTAAAAATTGCCATCACCACTTGAACGCTCCAGATATACATTTAATTTCACAGTACCACAAATAACATTACATTCTGTTCCGCCTGCCATTCCAACATATCCATTTCCATTGTTAGTAATTCTTACAAAGCCCTGATGTAAATATGTACTTCTTGCTACACTTTGATAAATTCCACTTGATTCCACTTCATCTGTCAATTTTGATTCATCAATTGTGTTGCCCAAATAATCTAACGCTCCAGCTTGTACATTCACTGTGTTAAACGCCATTGTTAAAACGAGCATTGCGCAAAAGAGTAAGCTTTTTAAATTCATAACCTTTTTCATACTTCCTCTTTCCCCTCTTCTCCATCTACATTATGTATACGTATAACCTCTAATTTAATTACAAATTATACTGCATTTCATATAAAATTTTCATCAATTCTTCTTTTTCTATTTGTCCACTCAATTGATAATAAAAATCCTTATATTTCCATTTTGCATAATAATTTTCCTCATTATTTTCAAATAAAGATCCCATCTCAACATCTATTACATCATCCAAAGTCTCTACTTGAATATTCTCCTTATCTTTCCAATCACTCTGAGATAATTCTCTTTCATTTGCTGTTAAATGAAAATACACAAAATGATCCTTATACTGATATCTAATTACAGCCATTTGCGCTTCTTCCAATATTTGTGTTTTATCATATTTCATTCCGGTTGGAATATAATAAAATTCCGGTACTGCAATATGTAAATCATCCTTTATTCTCTGAATCGCCTCATCGAAACTTCCCGCAGAATATTCCCTATTTTCACCATTATTTATTCCCGTTGTATCACCTGCATTCCAAACTCCATGCACCGATTCCACCAACCGAATCCGATTCGCCTCGCTCGTCATACTCGCCCCAAACACGCACGCCCCCACAACCAACACAACACCAGCTGCCTTTACCGTCCGTACCCAGTGTTTTGTTGTTTTCGCTCTCTTCGCAATCTTCTTCTGTCTCTCCGCGTGCTTTTCGCGTTCCACCTTTTTCTCCACGATCTGGCGGCGGATCTCCAGTGTTTTTTCTGTCGGGTTGCCTTCCGCGTCCGCGAGTCCTTCCTTCTGGAGTCGCTGCTGGAAGCGCTCGTACATTGCGTTCAGTTCTTCCTCTGAAAGTGCAGGCGCAGCCTCCGGCTCCTGTTCTGTTGCTGTGTTTCCTTCCTCTGCCTTTACAACTGCCGATTCCCCTTCCACCGTTTTCGAATCCGCAGCCATTTTTTCTTCCATCGTCTGCTCCAGTTTCTTTTTCAGCTGTTCTTCTTTTTCTATCTTTTTCATCTTCTTCCGTTCCTCGGCATTTTCCATGTTGTAACCGCTCTTGACTTTTTTTCTTCTTGAGGGGATAATAAAAGCCAAATGATATTATCAAATTCCAGGGAGGAATTCTCATGAAGCATATTGTTCTGACAGGCGGAGGTACCGCCGGCCATGTTACCCCGAATATTGCCCTGATTCCAAAATTAAAGGAAGCAGGTTATAAAATCTCTTATATCGGTTCCTACGACGGTATGGAGCGCAAGCTGATCGAAGATCTCGGCATTCCGTATTACGGAATTTCATCCGGAAAGCTGCGCCGCTACTTCGATCCGAAAAACTTTTCCGATCCATTCCGCGTCGTAAAAGGCTACTTTGAAGCAAAAAAACTGCTCAAAAAGCTGAAACCAAACGTTGTCTTCTCCAAAGGCGGCTTCGTTTCGGTACCGGTTGTCCTTGCCGCCAAAGCATGTAAAGTCCCGGCGCTCATCCATGAATCGGATATGACGCCTGGCCTGGCAAATAAGCTGTGTATTCCGTCCGCTGCAAAGGTCTGCTGTAATTTCCCGGAAACCGTTAAATGTCTCCCGGAAAACAAAGCCGTTCTGACCGGAACGCCAATCCGCCAGGAACTGCTGTCCGGCGATGCACGGGAAGGCCTGAAGTTCTGCGGATTCAATGCCGCAAAACCGGTTATTCTCGTCATCGGAGGAAGCCTCGGTTCCGTCGCTGTCAATCATGCGGTCCGTTCTATTTTACCAGAACTTCTGAAAGATTTCCAGGTGATTCATCTCTGCGGTAAAGATAAACTGGATGCATCCTTAAATGGTACCGAAGGTTACGTTCAGTTCGAGTACATCAAAGATGAGCTCCCGGATCTCTTCGCCGCAGCAGATCTGATCATCTCCCGCGCCGGCGCAAATGCGATCTGCGAAATCAGTGCTCTGGCAAAACCAAACATTCTGATTCCGCTTTCTGCCAATGCCAGCCGCGGAGACCAGATTTTAAATGCGCGTTCCTTTGAGCGTCAGGGTTACAGTAAAGTTCTGGAAGAAGAATCCGTGAATGCGCAGACTCTTCAGTCCGCAATCCGTGAGGTTTACGAAAACCGTCAGACCTACATCAATGCGATGAAGAAGAGCAGCCACACCGATTCCATCGGCCGCATCCTTTCCCTGATCCAGGAATGCGAACGCAAATAGTAACTACAGAAATCCCCTTTCTCTGGCTTTGTCAGCAAAGTGCTGGCAAAGCCATTTTTTCGTCCGGGTCATTTTCACCCGCAGATTTCCGATGGTGATACCCATTTCGGATGCTACTTCCTTTTCCGAACGCTCATGCACCTTGATTTCACGCGTAATATAATAACCCGATTCATCATGATCTTTCAGTGCATCCATCACTTCCCGAAAAAAATGATTTCTCTCCTGCTTTTCTTCCTCTGCAAGCGTCGGAAGTTCCATCTCTTCCGCCCGAAGATCCTCATCCAGTTCGTTCCAGTCAAAACGTTGTGCTTTTCTTTGATAATCAATTCCCAGATTCTTTGCAGCGACACGGACCCAGCCTTCTACTCTGTCTTCATCCAGCGCATCAATATTCAGGTACAGTTTCACCATCGTTTCCTGTGCGATATCATCCGCATCGGCTTCATTGTGCACCACCTGCATTGCGGCTGAATAGGCTGTCATTACATACTTTTTATATATTTCTGAAAAGTTATTTTTGTCCATTGTTCTCCGCCCCTGTTCGTCTGTCATTGATTCTTTTTCTGGCTGCTGCCAGCCTTTTCTCAGGCCTTCAGCTCTGCCGTCACGCTCTCAATGATCTGCTCTTTTACCGCATCCTCGAGAGTTCCCTGCTTCCATGCAGCAATACCGGCATTGTCACCTTCATATCTTGGAATCAGATGCATATGGAAGTGGAATACCGTCTGTCCTGCTGCCTCACCATTGTTCTGTACCAGATTGAAGCCATCAGAATGAAGCGCTTTCGTCATGGCCGTCGCCATTTTTTTGCCGAGAATCATTGCTTTCGCTGCGGTTTCATCCGGAATTTCATAAATGTTTGCAAAATGCTGTTTTGGAAGAATCAGCGCATGTCCTTTCGTTGCCGGTCCCTGATCCAGAATGACACGGAACTCATCGTCCTCATACAATGTCGCGGTTGGAATTTCTCCGTTTGCTAATTTACAAAAAATACAATCCATGATCTTTTTCTCCTTTACTTTTTTTAATTCTTCTGTTGTTCCGAATCCCGTTCTGCACGGTTCCGAACAACTCTATTTTCTCACTATTTGTCGAAAAATGTCAAATAATGCAGAACGCTTTTTGTTGCGCGCTCCCCCTTTTCAATGCTAAACTTTTGCCTAATCAAAAATCATTACCTACGCATCATAAGGAGGATACGGCTATGTCAAAAGAACCAACAACCAATTCACAGGGCTTATCGGAAGAATGTCACGCTATGATTTCCCGGATTTCACATGAGGTTCGAAATCCTGTTGCGGTTATCCACAGCTTTCATCAGCTTCTTCTTTTAGCGCATCCGGAGCTTTCCAACGATCTCTATTTTCAGAAAATCCAGGAAAATATGGCTTTTCTGAACTCCCTGCTCGATGAGCTCTCCTGCTATAATCATTCATATCGGGCGGTACGCGCTTACGTGAATCCTTATCTTCTGCTCCAGAATCTCTGTGCCGATACCGGCGTTCTCCTCGAAAAACAACAGGTTTCCATTGAACTTGTCAAGGAATCTGCCATTCCGCGCTTTGCCCTTGATACCACGCAATTTCGTCAGCTTTTTCTGAACCTGATCCGAAATGCGGCGGAAGCAATGCCTTCCGGCGGAACGATCAAAATCTCTCTCTGTTTCGACGGTGACTTTCTGACCATCCGTGTGCAGGACACTGGCTGCGGAATCCCCGCCGAGGATCTGCCGACTCTCTTTGACCTTTTTGTCACACATAAGAAAAACGGAACCGGCCTTGGACTTGCCATCTGCAAGGAAATTGTAACCGCACACGACGGCACGATTTCCGTTTCTTCCGTTCCCGGGGAAGGAAGCACCTTTACGGTCGTTTTCCCCTTTTCCTGATCCTTGCCATTCCCGGATAGAGAACCGCCATCAGGACTGCACCTGCCAGAAAACCGCCGATGTGTGCGAAGTTGTCCACATTTGAAGACTGGAATCCGACCAGCAGCGAAAGGACAGCCATGACGGCCATCCGCCGGAAGGTGAGATCCTCCAGCCTTCCTTTCCGAAATGCCAGAAGAACAAGCATCGCTCCGACAGCAGAAAAAATCGCTCCCGAAGCGCCGGCGGAAACTGCCGGTGCTTCCCCTGTTTTCATCAGGGACAGTTCATGCAGATACGAGCACAGATTTCCGACGAGTCCGCCGCCCAGATAGATGACCAGATAACGGATCTTTCCAACTGCGCGTTCCAGGTAATCCCCAAGGAACAAAAGAAGCAGCATGTTGTTGATCAGATGCTGGATGCCAAAGTGAAGAAACATACTCGTAAACAGGCGATAGTATTCTCCGCTCTCAATCAGCGGCGCATACGCCGCACCGCAGTCCATCATATGTCTGGAGCTCTCTGTCCCTCCAGTCAGTGTGACTGCAAGGAATACCAGAATATTGCATACGACGATGACCAGATTGATGCTGTTTTTTGACCTCTTCCACATACGGTCCACGATATCTTCGTTCGGATCGTAACTGTTTTTCCTTTGTTCTTCCATTACATCATTTCCTTATCTGTGCTATTTTTTTATTATAATTTAATTCACTTGTAAATGCAAGAAATCGTCAATTTTTTTTCTTTTTTGATAAACGTTTTTCGACAATTATTGACGCTTCACGACGGCTTTCGACGTTTTATGACATTATTTTTTACATTATTTCTTTTTTTAATTTTATGCATAATTTTCTTTTCTATAATATTTTTGTTTCATTCGCATAACTTTTTTCTTTGATCATTCTGCCATATTAAAAATAACGCATCCAGCGCTTTCTCCAAATCGAAAAAGTGTAATGCGTCATTTTTCTCTAATTTCTGTTTTTCTCTCCCGCCTTATACCGGTATTTCTTCCCGGCAAATGAGATATCGTCTCCATCCTCCAGCTTCTTTTTTGTCTCGCCCATCAATGGAACGCCATTCACCGTTGTTCCGTTCCGCGAATTCAGATCCAGCAGATAATCTCCCTCTTCTGTACTGACCAGCTTTGCGTGAAGGCGGCTTACCGTACGGTATGGCAGAATTACATCTGCCGCCGCTGACAGTTTTCCAATCAATGTGCTTCCGCGTTCAATCGGAATCAGCGGAAGATCAATCGGATCTATCGGAATCAGATATGCCCTTCCCTCATCCTCCGGGCTGGTCAGCAGTTCCGTTTTTCCAAACAGATCCTCTTCATGCCCCTCCAATTCCATCAGGCTGTGCATCTTTCTGTTTTCCTGTTCTTCATTCTTTTCCCATGTTTTCTCTTTTTCGACTGAGGAATCCCTTTTCCATCCCTGCTGTTCTGTATCGCTTTTCGGATTCCATGTTCCATCTTTCTGTTTTAAGCCCTTCCGATTCTGATATTCCGAAAATACATCTCCTGTTTCTCCTTGTTTCCGGATTCCTGCGGCCTTCCCATAGCTTCCTGTTTCTGTTCCCGACTGCCGCTTTTTCCATCGGCTGGCAAGTTCCAATGCCAGACTTACAATTCCCACAACAGCCGCCGCTCCTCCCAGCACCAGATACCAAACAGTTTCGGCCTGTGTCCACCGCAGTGCCAGCACACCTCCCAGAAATCCGATGCAGATCACTGCTTCCACAATATTTTTCCAGCGTCCCTCATCCTTTTCTTCCTCCGCTTCCACAAAAAAATTTTCCGCCGCTTCCACTTCTTGTTCTTCCCAAAGTGTTTCCTCCATCTGTACAGGCGGATTTTCTTCCCTGGGACGCTCTTTTCCCTCCTGCTCCGTCGTTTCTTTCTTCTCTTTCCCTGTCTGATATAAGAGTGCCTGAATCATCTCAACCGAAAAGATCTCCGCCGAAATCTCCCGATACAGTCCATACCCGAGTACCACCGCATCCTGCTCCTGGTGATCCAGCTTCGGCAGCAGATATTCCATCAGCTCCCGGATCTGCTTCTGAAAACAGCCTGTGTGTCCCTGCTTTCCCGGCAGATAACAGAAGGAAAAGTTCTCCAGATTTGCATCTGCAAAAACCAGCTCCGGCTGCAGAACGAGGCCGTCCGGTGCAAGCAGGTACTGCCCCAGTTCTTCGAGAAGATCCAGCAGCTGTTCAAACAGTTTCCGCAGCGCCTCCGCCCCAATCGAGCGCTGTTCAAACACACTCTGAAGCGACTGCTTTGATGTCACCTCATAGTAAAACAATGTTTTATCATCCATTTTCCCGATTTTGCAGTCCAAAAGCCCTGGGATTGCGTTTGTCAGCAGCATACGGATCTGATACGACGCCGTGTCCGGCTCTTTTTCCTCCTGTAAAATAACATATGTATGATTCAAATCTCTTTTATAATCAATCTGCATTTCTCCGCTTCCGTCCTTACTTCTGGTTCCAGATCTGTTTTACTGCCCGTATCTTCCGGATCGTTTTCACCGGATTGTTTCTCCTGCTTTCACTCAAAACCGAATATTCCCACGCGTTCCGGCTCCAGATTGGCAGAATGTTTCCTTCTGCTTTTATCTGAATCTCTTTTTCTCTGCACACCGTCTGTACGGTCACCGATTCAGCCGGAAGCGGTATCTGGGAAATCCACCATTCCATCCGGCTTTGGGCGGCTGCCTCTCCTTTTTCCACAGACAGGCGGCCTTCACTGGCGGCAAGCATTGTGCTTTCATATGCCGCAAATGTATACCAGCTCCGTGCGTGCACAAAAAATGTCAGCGACAGCAGAAGAAAAATCACCATCAGAACAAGCGGCACGACCAGAACTGCCTCTACCGTAATACTTGCTTTTCTCATTTTCACTTTCAAAGCATTCCGCACCTCCCCACAAATCCAAACAGCAGAAACGGCACCAGCGGTATAGAATCCTGTTTCCGTATTTTCTTCCGCATCAGAAGAACTCCGCAGAGTACCGAACAGAGAATGAGTCCCAGCGTCAGAACGCCGAACGTCTGCCCAAATCCCAGCCAGATTCCAACCGTCAGAAGCAGAAGGCCGTCCCCGTATCCCACCTGTTCCCGTGATATATAACTGAGCGTCAGAAATCCCGCTCCCGGCAGCAGGGACAGCAGCCATTCCAGCCACGATGTCTGTTCCACCAGAATCTGCCATCCAATGCCTGCAAGGAATAAAACACCGGTCAGGACAAGGCTGATCTGCCGTTTCCTCACATCCATTCCGGCAAGAATCCCCAGATACAGCAATATAATTGCACTCTTTACTTCTTCCTGATACACAGCCGCGGCCTGCCACTCAAAATGTGATTAAATATACTTATCACATCGAGATAATGTAAGTTCTCACGAATCTTACTTACTGCTTCCTTGTGTATACTTTTGATTGACCGAAATCATATCTACTCGTAGATCCATGTACACTCCACAGTCGTTAATTCCCGAAATAGCCTTCGGTACATACTTACATTTGCGTCCTTATGCAATCTTGTAAGTTTTTACACCTCTCAGATTCAGTGCCGCATTGAAATCCCTGTCTTCGACATAGCCACAATGACATCGAAATGTTCTATCGGAAAGTTTTAAATCTTTCTTGATCGTTCCACAACAATGGCAGATTTTTGATGATGGATACCATCTGTCTGCAACCCGAAGTTCAATGCCATTTTCTTTGCTTTTCGCCTTCAGTTTTATTCTGAATTCGTAAAACTTCTGCGAAGCAACTGCTCTTGAAAGATGTTTGTTCTTCATCATCCCCGATACATTTAAGTCTTCAATCGTTATATAAGATGGTTTGGTTTTTACGATCTCTGCGATTGTCTTATTGATGTAATCCGTACGGATATTGTCTATTTTATGATGAAGTTTTTGTACCTTAAGTTTTTGTTTTTGTATATTCGCTCTTTGAGTGGACTCTCCTTTCTTTAGATTTTCATACTTTCGGGAGAGACATCTCTGTTCCCGAACGAGTCGTTTTTCTAATTTCTTTAATCTTGCTGATTTGTTGATATTCTTATATGTCTTACCATTTGAAACAATGGCAAAATCCTTTAACCCCAGGTCGATGCCGATTCCTTCGTTAGAAAGATCAGCAGTTTTATTATCAGGAATTTCTATAAGAGCCGAAACATAATATCTGCCCGCTTTCATGGAAACATGCCCGCTTTTTATGGTATATCCTTCTTTCGTCGTAGGAATGTATCCTTTTTCTTTGATACGAACCCATCCAAGTGATGGAATGTTAACTCGGTGTCTCTCGCAGCGACAATCTTTCGGATTATTCTTTACGAAATACATCTTCACATCTGATCTGCCTTTCTTTTTGAACTTCGGAAAAGCACTTTCATGATTAAAGAATTTTTTAAATGCAGTCTGTCCATGATTTACTGCCTGGGTCACCGCTTTTGAGTATGCTTCCTTAATCCATAAATATTCTGGATATTGTGGAAGATATTCATGATTCAGCCAGACTCTGAATTTACTGCTGCTCATGAATTTTTCGCCATTTTGATAAAGTTCCTTGTTATGGGCCAGATAGAAATTGTAAATAAATCTACAAGTTCCTATTGTTTTATGAATCCTGACTTTCTGCTCTTCTGTCGGATGAATTTCCGTCCTGAAGCTCTTTAGCAATTTCCTCGTCCCTCTCTATTTGTTTTTTATACTTACGAAGTCCATACAATCTGCAGGAGAACACATGAAGTATGGAAACAATGTCCTGTACAAGTTCTTCCTGTGGTGATAATTCTTCATTGTTTACCACCACGATCGTTGTATTGCATTTCATACAGAATTTTTCAAACCAATCATAACCGAATCGGATAAATCTGTCTTTGTGGGTTATGATGATCGTTTTTACTTTCTGTTCCATTACTTCATCTAATAATTTATTCCACTTTTTGCGGTTGTAATTAAGACCACTTCCATACTCTTCGATACATTGGTCTACAATGATTCCTCTGGCATTACAAAACTGTCGCAAAAATGCGACCTGGTTTTGCAAATCGTCTTTTTGATTTTTTGTAGATACTCTGGCATAAATAACTGCCTGACGTTTATCATTTTCGATATTTATGCCTTTGAATTGAAGATATTGGTCATACGTATAATAACGCCTGTCAGTTGGAGTTCGATTTGCTTTTAAAATCCCTTCTCTGTCCCAACGCTGTAGCGTTTTAACAGATATCCCTAACAATTCAGCAAAATCCTTCGGCTTGTAGTTTGTGATATTTGATGTGTTCATAATATGATTCTCCTTTTACATATTTAAACACGTTATATCACATTTGACAATATATTTAGTTACTTATATTTTCCTCCTTTCCGCAAACCCGAGTTTCTGTTTACCGTCCTTCTTTCCGGTCTCACCCGGAAAGAAGACACCTGCTCTGCTCATATCCGGCTTTCTTACGCCGCCTTTTTCGCGCATTTCGAGCACTGCGGCAGTCCATCCGTCTGTTCCAGTGCTACAAGTTTTACTTTACGTTTCAGCCCTTTGCAGGAAAGACTGTTATGATACCGGTTTCCGTATTTCGTATAGTAAACTTCTGCCCCCGCAGCGCCATTTCCCACGCACTGTTCGCATTCCTTATATTTTTCTCCATCCTGATTCCGTTTCCACGCAAGCGCACCCGGTGAGGAAACCTGGATCGAAAGATTAATATGACTGCACGACGAATCGGTATGATACACACTGCCGTTCTCAGTCACCCACACCATCTGTTTTGCTTCGCCCTCTTCTTCATCCGCCTCCTCTTCTGTCTTTCCGCAGAACAGATGCACTTTCGCACACGCTGCAATTCCCCGGTTCCGCACCGGAACGAGGCGGTTTCCCATTTTCGGCCAGTAAATCGCTTTCAGTTCCAGCCATCCATTTTTCACACGGCTTCCTGCCAGTGTCACCATTCCATTTTCGCGGATTTCTTTTGGAATCTTTGCTTCTGCATAAGCAATGCACGCGGCCGTTTCCGGTATTTCATACGTTTCTTTTCCCGTCTCATCCACCGCGTAGGCACAGACGGAAAGATACCGCGCGGACTCCTGCAGAGATACCGTCAGCATTCCATGCAGCCGGTAAAGATCCACGATTTTTAATAACACAAGAACCGCGATCAGAAAAACAGGAAGTGCCAGTGAAGCTTCCACCGTCAGGCTTGCCCTGTTCCATTTTCGTTTTACAAAAGGCTGCTCTCCTGATCCGGATTTATAAAAATTCCCGGAAGAGTGGATAAGTTTTTTGATAAGGTTCCAGAAATAAATGTGCCGTTCAGAAGAACACCCTTTTGTATCCCTGCCGGAGTCATCCCATTTTTCAGGCTGCTCCCTGCATCTCATATCCATAATTTCTCGTAATCTCATACTCTCGTTTCCCAATTACCGCCGTAAAACCGGCTTCCAGTTCATCGACACAGCAATCCAGTCGGAAAACCGGCTGCTGCTGTTCTGTCCGCATATTGTATTCCACCAGATCCATCGCTCCAAACGTTACCGCTTTTCCCGATTTCTGCATCAAAAGCAGCCGCAGATAATCGGAATACTCCATGCCGCCCGGTGCATTTTTTCTGCTCTGATCCCCTGTTTCCAGCAGTTTCGGAAGCTGTTCCAGAGAAAGCTGCCACGATTCTGCCGTTTTGAACAGTGCTACTTTTCCACCATCCAGCAGTTCCCGCAGATCCAGAATGCTTTCTGCAAATGCCCAGCACACGGCAAGTGCCATTTTCACAACCGGCATCGCCGCCGGAACTCCAAATGACGCGGCAATTACCCCCGCCATTGCTTCCATCTCGCCCTGCTTCTGCGCATCTTTCGCCAGATACACCAGATTTGCCGCCTCCCGCAGCGCCAGCAGACGGTTCACGGTTCCCGCCAGATTATCCTGGTCACTGTTTTTTCCGCAGAGCACATATTCCACCTGGCACTGCAGCCCTTCCTTCTTCTCCTTGCTAGTAAAGCACGGAAATTTCCACAGAATATATTCGGACGAAAGCATCTTATCCACAAAGCTCAGTTCTTTTCCACACTCTGCCATGCCAAACCCGCTCTGCAGCTCCCGTTTTGATGCAAGAAACGATACATCCGTTTCCCCCTGCGACAGTGCCTGCCCTTCCGGGAGGACCAGTCCTAAAATTCCCATTTTCATTACTTTTTGAATGACCTCAATCGGATTCACAAAATCTTCCGGTACCGGCTGCTTCTGATCCGGTTCCGAAGGCGTGCCGTTTCCAGATTCTCCTTCACCTTCTGTTTTTTCTGTTCCCTCTTCTGGCTGTTTGGATTCTTCATACTGTTTTAAAACCTCCTCTTCCTCGTAACCGCTCTGTCCGTCCTCCTGACGTTTCACGGTTTCCTGTTCTCCTCTTAATTTCTGGGAAAGCTGCTGTATTCCATAAGTTCCAAGGCTGGCTTTCATTGCCTCACAGATCTGACGGGAGAAAGCACTTCCCTCCTCGTCTGTCGCAAGACGATAGCCGCCGAGATAAACTTCTGTAACCTGTCCGCCAGATAAACTTCCTGATAGAATTCCCATCCCCGATGCAGTGGGGGACAGAACTTCTCCCGCAGTTTCTGCGACTTTTCTGCTCATGGTTTCAGGTTTCCAGACACCGCTCTTATCCCCGCCGTTATAAAAAAACAGCTCGTACTGTCCCAGCAGTGTTCTGTCATACCCGGCAAACAGAGAATACAGTCCCTGTTCCATTGCGCAGGCCGTCATCACCCGTGCATGGGCATTTCGCACCGACGCAATTGTCCCGGAAATCAGTGAAAGCATCAGTATCAGAACGAGACACAAATATGCTGTTATGCTTCCGGCTGCCCATCTTTTCTGTCTTTCCGTTTCCCTCATGGAATACAGCTCCTTCCACTTTACTTTTACTTTTTCGAACTTTAGATGCCGTGGATCGGATAAAGGATATACCGAGACACAGATATGCAAATGACATATAGGTCCGTACCGGCTTCTAAATTTTTCTTTGGAGTTCCGTATTGGACATTTTCCCGTTTATACGGTGTTGCTCTGGTTTGTGACCTTCTCCATCAGACTGTTGACCAGACTCACAAGCTGCTTTTTAAAGATTAGTACGAGTCCGATCAGCACAACGAGAATCAGAATCACTTCCACAACACCCACCGCATCTTCCTCTTTCCAGAACTCCGATATCAGCTTCATAATTCCCACCTCCCTCTCTTTACCAGCTGTTGTGGGGATAAAAACATCCCCTATGCATAAAAGGACAAAAATGCCGGAACCGTGAGTATGACCAATACAACCGCAAGCATCATGCCCATCGGAAGAAGAAGCTTTGTCGATGCCTTTTCTCCTGTTGTTTTCGCCTGCCTTCTTCTCTCCTCAAAGGCCTCCTGCGATTCCTGTTTCAATAATTCCAGCAGTCCTTTACTGCCTTTTTTCAGATTCTGCGTCAGCAGAACAGCAAGGGAACGATACGCTCCGGTTCCCATACGCATTCCCATGCGCTGGTACGCTTCCTGCTCGGAAACACCGTTTTCCATCTCCTGGCAGGTAAATACAATCTCTTCATAGGCAAAACGTTTCTGCCCGCCAAGCGCCAGATTTTTCCGGTAATCCACTGCAATCCGCTCGAGTACTTTCCGCATCCCAAGCCCGGCACCCAGAAGAAGAACCATTTTGCTGACAATTTCGGGATAATCCCGCAGCATCTGTTCTTCTCTTTTCTGCCTTTCTTTTTCTTGTTCCCTTCCTTTTGCCGCCCAGCAGACTGCTCCTGCCGCCGCGGCAAGTGCCATAAGTTCCAGACCTGTCAGATCCGGCACTTTTGACCATGTTACAGTTTCTCCGTTCAGTGTCTCCGGCAGATAATAGGCTGTTTCTTCGGGATGCGCTTCGTTTTCTTTTTCCACTGCTTTTTTCAGTGCCCTAAGAACCGCATCCCGCCCTTTTATCTCCGGTGGATAGACCTGAACCTTCCGTATATATTCTGTTGTTTCCCCCTGAAGTTCCAGTTCCGCTTTCAGCGTAACCTCCACTCCTTCTTCGGGAATCTCGTCTGACAGCAAACCCCGGCTGTCAATCAACAACGGCCTGTCTGTTTCCCAGCTAAGCGCCACCGGGCTTCCCGGTATTTCCGTAACCAGATCCATGTTTCTGTTTACCGTATGAAAAGACAGATTCTCACCTAAGATGATTTCATCCAGCGCCTCTATCGCCGCACTGAACGCCTCTTCTATCTCTTCTGCGCTGTAAGCTCTTGCAGGTACAGACAGTGTAATTCTTTCCGGTTTCTGATTTCCAACAGAAACCTCAAGTTTTTCCTCTGTCGGTTGGCTGCCTAAGGCACCCCGTTCCAGTTGAAGTTCCGCTTTTTCATCTCCTGAAACTTTTCGCACTCCGATCGGAAGGCAGAGTGCAGTGCCCGCTATAAACCCTGTCGCTGCAAGGCAGAAAATCCGTCTCACCAATTTGTGATCTTCCGCCTTTTTTCTCATCCGGAAATACCAGATGAACAGCCCCGCCCATGCGGTCAGACAAATCCACAACATTTGATTCCTCCCCTTTTTTGCGGACGAATCGTTATGATTCGCAGTCTTACTTTTTAAATTTCAATTGCTTCTTAAAATTCAATGTCCAGAATCTTCTTTCCAAGCACCCATGCTGCCAGATACACGGCAAGGCATCCGCTCATGAAGAAAACCCCGATTACATTCCCATACATCACACTTAAGAATTCCGGAAAGGAAAGCTGTACATATCCCAGAATTCCAAACGGCACAACACTCATAATATTCTGCTCGAACCGCCGGGAAGAAACGCCCGCACGGATTTCCCGCATCGTGTCAATTCTCGTACAGAAAATATCCCACGTATTCTGAAAGATCTCGCAGACATTTCCTCCTGTCCGCTTCGCAATCACCAGTACACTTGCAAACGTCGCAATATCGTCAATGCGGCTTCGCACCGCAAGATCCTGAAACAGTTGTTCCACCGGCACGGAAATCATCATTTTATGACGCATCCGGCGCAGTTCCTGTACCAGAATGTTTTCTTTTCCCAGCGACTGTTCCAGCTGTCCTGCCGCCTCCAGCACTGCATTTTCCATGGAATAGCCGGAACGCAGTGCCGTGTGCATCCACGCAATCAGATCCCGGAAACTGTCGTACAGCTCCTCTTTCCGTCTCTGAATCCGGTTTTTCCGATACGTGTGAAAACATACGATTCCAACCGGAACCACGGCAATGCATGCCCACCATGCCCGGTAACAGAGCAGGTTCACAGCGGCGGCAATCCCAAGACTGATTCCCGCTATTTCGAGATATTCCCGACCGGTAAATTCCCAGGTCTGATAGTCGATCCCCTTCGTCTCCTTCTCCTCTGCCATGCCCGTCTTTGCCTGGCTTCCCGCACGTATTCTCATCCTGTTTTCCCCTCCAGTTTTTCTCTGTGTACCAGTTCGCCTGTCTTTTGCAGGCCTCTCCCATATTCTCTTCGAAACAAAGAAACCGTTTTGATTTCGTCCTCCTCCATCCCTGTGATCTCTGCGATCTCCTCCACCCGACGGCTTCCATCCTCCCCGCGTCCTAAATGCACGAGAATTTCGATTCCCGATGCAATCTGGCGGCGGATTGCTTCCAACGGGAGCTGCACTCCCATCAGCACCATCGTTTCCAGACGGGAAATCATATCTTTATATATATAATTATTATATAGTACATATAAGTGCGGATAATAATTCAAACGTTTCCGCTCCGCGCACTTCGCCGATAATTACGCGGTTCGGCCGCATACGCAAAGCTGCGCGGATCAGATCGCGGATCGTAATTTCTGTTCCTGATTCCAGATTTGCCTCTTTTGCTTCCAGCCGCACCAGATTCTCCACACCCTGGATCTGCAGCTCTGCATTGTCTTCGATGGTTATGATGCGCTCGCCCTTTGGAATGTAGGCGGAAAGCGCATTCAGAAATGTCGTTTTGCCAGATCCGGTCGCCCCGCCGATCATCATGCTGTAGCGGGTCCGGACGAGAGCCTGCAGAAACTCTGCCGCCTCTTTTGTAATACTCCCGATGGAGACCAGAAATTCCATCGTCACCGCCTGCTCCGGAAAGCGGCGGATGGTCAGAATCGGTCCGTTTAATGCGACCGGTTTCATGACAACGTTGACGCGGTCTCCATTTTCCAGCCGTGCATCCACAATCGGATTCTGTTCATTCACCACGCGGTTGCACCGGCCTACAATCTGCTGAATCACATCCTCCAGCTTTTCCGCGGAGGTAAAGCTTTTGCCGTATCTCTCGATTCTGCCGTTCCGTTCCACGAAGATATGCTGATAACCGTTTACCATAATTTCTGTAATTCCCGCATCTTCCAGCAGCTCCTGCAGGACATCGAGCCTCCGCACACTGTAGAACAGCTGTCTGCGCAGCTCCGCCTTCTGTGCCACCGGAAGATACCGTGTTTCTTCTTCCCCTAAAATCAGACCGTCAATCTCTTCGAGAACCTCTCCGTCATCCGGTTCGGATGCGATATCGATCCGCTCCATCAGTTTTCTCCGCAGAATTTCCGGCATTGTCATGTTTCTTCTCCTCTTCTGCCGTCCCGCAGAATCTGACGCACATAGTCGCCCAGCTCGCTCCAGACAAGCTCCTCAAAGTAGGCTTTTCCCGTCCGGTTTGCCGTGTGGAACGGAACGTGGATTTTCCGCATCTTGTCCAGCACCGACTGGCAGTCCCACCGGCGCAGCAAATTTTCAAACTGCTCCATTTTTGCCGCAGAAATCACATCATTCCTTATCGGAACGTAAATTTCATTGCAAAAATCCAGGATCTGATACAGATCCGCCACGCCATCCCCCA
>ENA-OOYR01000675-OOYR01000675.1-human-gut-metagenome-genome-assembly--contig:-NODE-675-length-19525-cov-1.966513_pt1 | contig 19525 bp, 9 predicted proteins | sample MGYA00241701_ERZ501374 | MGnify/ENA primary metagenome ERZ501374 (study PRJEB25962, sample SAMEA2042655) | human gut metagenome | biome: human gut; feature: human-associated habitat; material: faeces...
GGTAAATTCACGAGCTTCAGGACCTATCAATTCGTCGATAGCCGGCAAACGAAAATCTCCCCATTTATTATTCATCGTCGGAATAATTTCAATATTCCAATCACCTTCTACCTGTTGGGTATTTGATACAAACCATTTTTCGGATGATTCATTCTCATAAGTAGGAATACCTGGTGAAAAGACTATCAACTGAGCTACATTATATTCTCCATCAAATTTTATCCAACTTCCCTCATCTGTCTGACGAAGTATTGGTTGTGAAACAATGGTAGCATTCTTTGCATCCCAACGTTCAACTTTACCTTTCGACCGGAAAAAAAGTTCGCTTCCCTTTTCAATATTCATGATCATATATACATCCCGCACCCCAATCTTACGATGTAATACCTTTCCTTTTTCTGTGCTTACTTTAAAGTCTGGTACTATAAGTCGGGAGATGAGTTCGGGAATCTTCTTGTTATCCTCTTCAAACATTCCCTTTCCACTTTTAGTAGAGGACTTGAATATTTCATTCAATATCCTCTCTACATCTGCATTGTTCTCCCCACTTTTAGAAGTTGCCTTAGGCAGTGACCCTGTTGCTATAACAATTCCTCCTCTCTGGTAAAATTCAAATATTTTCAACAATGTTTCGTGATGCAATGCTTTCGTATCCGGCAATATCAGTACCTTATACTTTTCACCCGATACAGATAATGAGCCATTCTCAATTTCTGCCTTCTGAAGAGAATGAAAGTCTATATAATCATAATCCAGTCCAACCTCACTTAATTGATCGGTTACGTTCCACATCACATCAGGATTCGCATCCGGATATGCTTGCATGGATTCGGTTGGGTAAAGCACAGCAATATCACAGACATACTCCCTGACTTAACAAAAAGCTTAAACGTTCAGCATACTTTAGCCATTTTTTCATATGAGGCCAATAAGGCATCCGAAAATGAAAACAAGGAGGAGCCCATTCCCACCATCCACCATGAGTTGAATAATACAGCCCATGTAAACATAGTAAATTACCACCGGCTATCATGTGATGTTCTAATTGCGAGGTCAACCATTCACCATTACTATCCCATCCCATACTATGAAAAGCCTCCAGCCAAGTGCGGGGACGCTGATATAAATGAGTAATTGAATTGGATACCTTTGTTTGTCTGAAGCTTGAACCTTTTGCAGGAGCATCATTTCCCGGAGCCGTAAACCAGCTGATCATTCTAAAATAATCTAAGTATTGTAATGGTTCTAACCCACGTCCATTATTATCGCACCCATAGATCAAACCACGTTCATTATGCCAATCAAAAATTGGTTTAAAATACCTTTCTTCCGACAAATGGGTAACGACTTCAGCATAGTCCAAGCGTATTTTAGGAGTTATATCCCCTATATTCTCAAATAGAGCAGGCAAATAGGGCAAAATAGAATATCCCTTCCTTTTCATAAATTCTTCAGGCATATCTTCCGCCCATGAATGCATACTCAAGTCATAATGTAACTCATCCTGAAAAAAGAAGTTCATTCCTTTTCTTCCATGGGTATCTAATTTTTCTTCAAATCTATTGAAATAGACATTCACCAATTTCTTTCCGTAATCCGGATGTAACTCACAAGAAGGCTGCGTATAAACAATATATACTCTCTGCTCCTTAGCAGAAGGCGACTTCCAGGTTAACCGGTTATCGGAAATTTTATCTGTCAGATCAATCTTATCCGGGTAAGCTATAACAGATATGGTTTTCTGCGGCAATTGAATATTCAATATAGCTGACGGCTTCACCACATACTGCTCCAGTCTCAAGCGACCTTGATAGTTTGCGAAACGTGTATCATTCCATATTTCATCTACATAATATCCATTTTTTGTCCAGCCAAGCACGTAATCATCCAATCCTAATCCCACTCCCGCATCAGCGCATTTACCGGAAAACCAATTCCAAGTCTCCCACCATCTATCAGTAAAAACCCCTGGGGTTCCAGGATCAGCTTTTCCAAAGCCTCCATAACCATTGGAATTCAGTTTCACATCAACTAAAGGATGCGAATGAATATAACTTACCGAAAAACCATCGGTAGACGCTTCGCTTAGTATTTGTAATTGTTCCTGTAGTCTCTCCCGGTTTAGCGAATCGCCATTCCACCAATAGAAAGGTATATTACCATACCCTTTCGGAGGATCAGCAAAGTTTTCTTTGATATCAATATTACCTTCTCTGGATGGATATCCATTGTATCGTTGCTCTTGTGCCATTCCTCCTAAGAAAAATAAACACAAGAGTGCACTTCCTATCAACTTTCTCTCTATCATAACTGCTATTTATTACTGAGGTTACATTTTAGTATTAAATACGATGTTATCTCCACTCAAAATAATATCAATATTCTGTACAGGAGTAGTCACATCCTGTACAGGCTGTCCCCCACCTACTGAAAGATGTATTTTGCCCGGTTTTATCACCCATTCGCCGAAATCATTATATACTGCAAATACCTTAGGAGGTAAAATTGAAACACTATTTTATAGGTTTCCCATTCATATCACTAACTTTTTTAAAGCGAAAGGCAGGATATTTCTTATTAGGAGCTTGCTCCCCAATAGTTCTAACTAGATTCAGTTTATCAACATTCTCGAAAAAATAAGCGCTTTCCCAAGCTGTTTCCGTTTTTTCTTTATTCCAGATAACTTCACAATCAATCATTGAGAGTTTATTAACCTTATGAAACAAAAAACCATTGCGTGCACGTTTGTCTATGGCATTTTCCGGTTCCATAAATAGTTGGAAATTATTAAAACGTATATTTTTAATTTCCGAATCAAACCCTTCGAGTCGCACGCCACTCTGTCCATGTGCAATGATATGATTAAACGTTATATTCTCAATAACTCCTGCTGAAGGAATGTTCTCACTCCGCTTCTGGGTGGTCAGCCAAACTGCATCTCCATTTCCCCACCAGAACGTAGCTTTACGTACTGTATTGATGACGATATTCGTAAACAATACATTTCTCACATTGCCCCCGTCGCGAATAATCATATTCAGTCCACGATTAGCATCGTTTATAATGCAATTAGAGACTGCTATATTCTCGAAATCAGCGTGAGATTCTGTCCCTATTTTAAGAGCGGCAGAAGAAGAAGTAAGAATACAGTTGTTGACCGTAATCCATCTGCATGGTCTTGTCTCATTATTCTGCCGGGTTGTCTTTAGGCATAAAGCATCATCACCCGTATTTATGACACAGTTGCTTATCATCACATTGCTACATCCATCAATATCTAAACCATCAGAGTTCACTCCATCTACAGAACTTGATTGTATGTGAATCCCATCCACATAAACCCTATCACACCATTGCAAATGTACCGCCCAGAAAGATGATTCTATCACTTCGACATCTTTTATATGCACATTGGTACAATCGGTAAAATTAATAGCCCCCGGACAAGGAGGTACTTTTCTATATTTAGTTCTGTAATCGGCTCCATATTTAATCGCATTGTCTATTTCGCGTCCTGTCACAAAGTCTGTGATAGCCAATTGAGGTTCTCTTCTAAATTGTTCACGCACTGCTTGACAATGCAATTTACCTGTTCCGGTAACAGATATATTGTTCTCATTCAAAGCAATCAGGATAACCTCAACTGCTTCTGCATCCGAGGCCCCTACTTTTATTTTATGATTCTTATAATCGCTCACCCGACGGCTGGCATACAAAGCTGAACCTGCATCCAAATGCAAGTTCACATTACTTCTCAAGACCACTGAGGTCGTTAAATAATTTCCACTTGGCACCCAGACTACCCCACCTCCGTTCTTTGCACACTCGTCAATTGCTTTTTGAATGGCATTTGTAGATAAAATTGTTGTGTCCGCTATTGCGCCATAATCCATGATATTATAAACAGCTTTATTAGCAGCACTCAAGTTTATCAGGAAATAAGTTGCTATTAAAGTAACTAAAAATCTTTTCATAAGTATCTATTAGTAGGAGAGCACAAAAGAGTATCCAACCCCCTCATTTTGTGCTCTCACACATTTATATAAATTAAATATTAATAGTCGTAACCCGGATTTTGAGCAATTATATTGCGTAAAGTCTGCGCCCAATCATAAGGAATAGGGCGTGTCAGATATTCATCCTTAAACGCTTGTTCAGGACCAAAAACCTCCAAAGCCCGAGCTGCTCTCTCATTCATCTTCTTTGTAAATACTCTTTCACGAAGCTTTCCAGTACGTTTTAGGTCAAGGAAGCGTCTTTCTTCCCCCATTAACTCACGCGCACGCTCATCCAGAATATTATCAATAGTCAATTCAAGTGCGGGAGCTGTACCGGTTAAAGCTGCACGATTACGCAATTTTTGCAAATAGCCGGCACCATCACCCAAACCGGCTTTCAAAGAAGCCTCAGCAGCTATTAAATATACCTCACCCAGACGGAATTCAAAATGATCTCTTGTACCATTTTCACCACCATCACTGTAAAGAGCCTTAGAATCCTTGAACTTCTTAATACCCGGATATACATAGTATCTTGCTTTCTTATCATTGCCATTTTCATCTTGGGCAAAACCATTTACACGATAATCACCATCATCATCTTTAAGTCCGCCTACAAGTGGTTGATCAGCATATTCATCAAAGTTTACTACAAAATAAGGAAGCTGGTCTTTTTCCTCACGCGTCATCTGATGTTCATCAGGGAATACACAATGAATCATTTTCTGTCCTACCATAATTTCTCCGAAAGCTCCAGCACTGAATGGCTTAGCCTCATTGGCAAAATACTCACGTTGGAACGTTTTATCAAAACGAGTATCCCAGGAACGATCAAATAATTGATAAGCAGCACGAGTAGGAGCTACCGTACCTGTATACCTTTCCATATATTCCAACTTGGCACCCATACCGGGTATTGCATATATAAAGGGCTGATAAGTAGAATAATCTGTATTCCCACTCCAATTTGTTTGTAGATTTGTACTATACTGAACAGAGAAGATTATCTCATCATTCTTCTCATTGTCTTCTCTGAATATATCCTCAAAATTAGTAAGAAGTGAATAACCTTCATTCTTGATTACATCTTCCGCCAACTCGTATGCTCTTTTGGCATCATTTGATTCTGCATACGATTTATATGAGCGTGTCAGATATATTTTGGACAAAAGAGTCTTGATGGCTCCACGAGTCACCCGCCCAAATTCAGCTTGATCATTTTTAGAAGCTACCTTACTATAACATCCTTCCAAATCTTGGATAAGAAAAGCATAGATATCTTTTTCTGGAGTTCTTTCTGCTGTAAAATGGGGCTCTGTAACCTCTTCAATCAATAGAGGAATATCACCAAACTGCTCCGTTAAATAATAATAGGCCAAAGCACGTAAGAATTTTGCTTCCCCAGCGCGTTGTTCACGGAGCTCTTCGGAAATATCAGCCTGCTGACCATAAGATATTATTGTATTAGCTCGCTGTATTAAGTTATATCCATCTATGAACATCCATAAGAAATCCCCATTCCTAGCATCAATAGAGGTTTTATAATACTCGTTCATACCTCTTAGGTAAGTTTTACTATATTCCACTTTGTCTTTCACATTGCCATAATCTAAGCCACGCCCGGGAGAAGTATAAATATCTGTCCCCAATGTATAGGTTACTGATCTACGAGTCACATAACGCACTGGCTCATAGCCAGCCTTTACTAAGTATTCATACCCATCTTTCGTCCTAAAGTAACTCTGGGCATTCATTGTTCCTTCCGGTTTCTCTGTCAGGAAATCCTCACAAGAAGTAGCAGATAAGAGGATCAAGCCTCCTAAACAAATATTCTTTAATATATTGAGTTTCATAATTGATATTTAATTAGAATGTTACATTTATGCCAAACTGATAGCTCGATACAGATACACCACCATTATAAGTGGCTGTATTATCAGCATTTCCACTTCCATTAGTCGCATTAGCTCCAAACTCCGGGTCAAGACCTGTATAGTTAGTGAAAATAAAAGGATTAATAGCTGTGACGTACAGTCTCATCTTGGATATATGGCAATTCTTAAGCCATTTTAAAGGCATATTATATCCTAAAGTCATATTTCCTACACGTACAAATGATGTTTTCTTGTAACACAGCAGACTGGTATTTCCACCATTGAAGCCCGGACGATAAAAGGTATTAGAAGGATTCTCTGGTGTCCAATAATCAACCTTCAATTGATTGATTTCACCCAAGTACTCATTCTGCAACTCTGTATGGAACTTACTCCATTTCATTTCTCCCTGACGGGTATATATAAACACAGAGAAGTCAAAATCCTTATAAGTGAATGTATTTGTAATGCTACCTGTCCAATCGGGGAACGGAGTTCCTAAAATTACACGGTCCTTATCCGGGGTTATCGTACCACTATTGTCCTGGTCTACCTCTTTTACAGCACCAGGCAGCCTGCCATATTTACTCGCTTCATCTTTCTCACTTGTTTGCCATATCCCATCCCAAGCATAGTCATAATGAACAAGGACAGGCTGACCGATAAATAGTTTCTGATCGGGATAGTCTTTGCTATCACCAAATATCTCTGTTATTTCATTCTTATTAGTAGCAAAACTTAGATTGGTAGTCCAAGAGAAATCTTTAGTTTGTATATTTACCGTATTCAAGCCTATTTCCAGTCCTTTATTTCTAGTAGCACCGACGTTAACCGCACCAACATTATCAAAACCGTTGGTTTGAGGAATCTTTTGTGAAAGAATCAAATCGTATGTCTTTTTATTGTAGAGTTCAACATTACCAGCTAAACGCCCACCCCAAAGAGCAAAATCTAATCCTAAATTAATTTCCTTACTTTTTTCCCAACCAAGTTTATCATTCTTTATACGATTCAGATATTGTCCATTGGCATTAGTTCCATCAAAATCATATTGAGTGCTACTCGTTCCCAAAATAGTAGAATAATTATCGACAGCATTATTTCCCGATTCTCCATAGCTAAGACGTAATTTCAAATTATTGATTACGCTATTATCTTTCAGAAAACCTTCTTCTGTGACACGCCATGCTATGGCAGCCGATGGGAAAAATCCCCATTTATGTCCTTGTGCTAATTTTGAAGAACCATCTGCACGTCCAGTCACAGTGAAAAGATATTTATCCTTGTATGAATAGTTGAAACGCCCCATAAAGGATACAAGTCGATCTCTGCCTTCCCATGATTCACGGGCTACCTCAGTACCTGCCGACTTTATATTATGCCATTTCGAGTTGAAAGGAAGATCCTTAACAGAAATATACGAATGTTCCCATTGTGCCTCATAAGTACTTGTACCAAGCATTACGTCGATAGAGTGATCTTTATGAATCGTTCTGGCAAAATTCACCGTATTGTCCCATGTGTAAGAATAACCATTGTTATTCGTCAAATCGGCCTTAGGCAAAGCTGTTCCTTTATTCGATTTAGTAAATGTATCGGCAGCATAGCCAAACCGATCAAAATAGGCGTACGGGGAGAACGTACTTCGCACAGTTAAACCATCCATTATCTTATAATTTATGAAAAAATTGGCATATCCATTTAACTGACGGCTATTCTGAACCTCATTCTCGGCATCATAAAGTGGATTGGTAAAACGCTCTGGACGATAATCCTGAACATAGAATTGGCGATTACCATCTACATCATTCGGTGATGCAATAGGACGTAAACGAAAAGCTGAGCGAAGAGCTTCACGTGAACCATTGTCAATATTCCCATAACGCGCATTGACCGACAGTCCCAAAGTGAAATTACCAACCTTACCTTCAATACCCAATTTAAGAGTAAAACGTTCCATTTGTTCACCTTCAATACTACCAGTCTGATTTACATAACCTACTGACATAATATGTTTTTCTTTCTCACTTCCACCAGTAAGACTCACAGAATGAGAGGTTTGAAATCCATTCTGCAAAGTATAATCCAACCAGTCAGTAAAATTACCATTATCTGCATTCTCCTTTTCACGACCTACAAAAGGATTATGGTTAGAACCTCCATTGATTGCTTCTTTCGCATAAGCAACATATTCCGGACCATTAAACATTTCAGGCAAATTCGTTGGAGTAGTAAAACCCACCATACCATCGTAAGTTACAACCGTTTTTCCGCTTTGTCCACTCTTTGTCGTCACAATGATTCCCCCGTTCGAGCCACGGGAACCATAAATCGCTGTGGCTGAGACATCTTTCAATATATCTATCCGTTCAATATCTACAGGATTAATCGCATTAATATCCCCCCCAATAACTCCGTCAATAACACATAAAGGAGAAGATGATTTATTGATAGAGTTCATACCACGAATTTCAATATTATAGCCAGTGCCCAATTTTCCATTGTTCTGAGTGACATTAACACCTGCAGTTTGGCCTCTTAACGCTCCTAAAGTGGAGTTCTGGCCAGTAGATTTCAATGTTGCATTAGATATCGATTTCACAGAACCGGTTAAATCCTTCTTTTTCATTGTCCCATAACCAACCACTACTACTTCATCCAAAAGCTCAGAATCCTCAACCATAACAATCTGAAGGCTCTCTTTACCATTCACTTTGACACGTTGAGTAGCATAGCCTATTGAACTGATATTTAGCTCATCTCCAGGCTTTACTTGCAGTGTAAAATTACCATCAAAATCCGTTATAACCCCAGTAGTAGAACCCACTACCAAAATAGTGGCGCCAATTAAAGGTTCTCCTTTTTCATCTATCACCTTTCCCGTTATGTTTTTTTGGGCATAGATAGGGACAAAACCTATCATTAGTAATAGAAAAACGGCTAATTTCTGAGTTAGCCCTCTCTCGAAATGTGTTTTAAACATAATAGTACAAATTAAAAGATTAAAAATATATTCATATCACAAAATTGTCTATCAAAGTTATTTCCTTATTTTTATCATCGGAACTATTTTATTAACTCACCTTTCTTTTGTAATCTCTCAATGATTTCCATATATACTAGAGTTTACCTTGTACCATCTTCTCATCTTTTTCAGGAGCCAAAATCCGGCAAGGCGAATTTGTGGTAATTTTTACAAACAACAATAGAACTGTAAGTAACAATAAAATTTTTGTTCTCATAATACAGATATTAATAAGACTCCTTAATTATTATACGATACAAATATAAAGTATCTCTTTTATTTTGTTATTATCCAAACACGATATATCATAGGACATTATCGATTCGCAGTCAACAGATGGAATTATTCAAGCGAAAAACGATAACAAATAAGATTTTATCGACTTTTAATTGTACATTTACTACTTATTATTATATTTGTAGCAGCTTATTCTAATCATATTAACACAAGTCTTATGCTACAATCCATTGATCAATTGCACCTATTAGTATTAAATGTAGGATTGGCCATTCATAATGCCGATTGGAACTGGAAAAACGTAAATAGCCCGTTTACAAGACTCTATTACATTAATGAAGGAATTGCTAAATTAAAAACTCCCTCCGGCATTCACGAATTAAAACCCAACCACCTCTATCTGATTCCATCTTTCATGCTGCATAGCTATATTTGTGATTCACATTTTAGTCATTACTACATGCATATATATGAAGATCATCAGTCTGAATCCAGTTTTCTGGAAGATTGGAACTTTCCTTTTGAAATTCCCGCCAGCAAACTGGATTTGGCATTATTCAAGAGGTTATGTGACATAAATCCAGCTATGGGCTTACCACAATCCGATCCAACGACCTATGACAACAGCCCCACATTAATTCAAAATATCATAAGAAATAAGCAACGGACTTTCTCTGTAAAAGTTGAGTCAAGAGGGATTGTTTACCAACTTGTATCCCGTTTTCTAAAAGAAGCAAAACCCAGAATTGAAACTAAAGATACTCGTATACAAAAAACGCTCTCGTTTATTCGGAAAAAACTCTATGAGCCCACTGATATTAATATATTATCTGAAATAACCAATCTTTCCAAAGACCATTTTATACGTTTATTCAAGAAAGAAGTGGGAACCACCCCATTGCAATACATCAATCAAAAAAAAATCGAAAAAGCTCAATTGATATTGATTACTGAAGATATGCCAGTCAAGAATATCGCTTATATGTTGGGATACGAAGATCACTCCTATTTCATCCGACTTTTTAAGAAAACCGTAGGAATAACCCCACTTGAATATAGACTAAAATTCAGTAAAGTATAAAGTAATCTTAGAGACAATCATGCGCTTAGAGGTTGGGTAAAATTCTATCCAAACCTCACCTACTCCATAGTTGTATCGTATAAAGGTATCCCTGCATGGAATAAGCAAGGAGTAGGTAAGGCTCAGATAAGGTGATGCGGATCATTTCTACTACTGAATCATAATATAACATCATTTAGTCATATATCTAAAAATATAATCGCTATATGACCATACTTTTTTACCTCCAGGAATGCTCGCTTTACCCATTTTATTATTAGAAGCATCCACATCTACAGTTAATACTATACGAACAAACTCTCCTTTCTGATAGTTGAACGTTTCCCCATCATCATCATAAAGATCATATATACCCGATGCGTTTCCATAATGACGAACTTCTAAAGGATATTGTTTGTTATCTATCTGTCGGATAGGGGGAAACATCGGAACAATTCCTCCATCTTTCACATATACAGGAATTTTATCCAAGCCGGGACTTACACTGATAATTTCTCCTTCACCGGCAAATTCTCCGGTGTAGAAGTCATACCATTTTCCCTTAGGCAATATGACTTTACGTTCCTTCTCCCCCTCAAACAAAGGCGCTACCAATAAGGAGTTACCAACCATAAACTGATCTTTCACTTCTTTTTTAATAGCCAACGCATACGGATTATTCGTAGCGTCGAAAGATACCTGCAACATTTTCTCATCCATATTATACCCTTCTTCCAAATTCATGGCACGAACAGGCGGAGTCCCTTTAAAAGTATAATCAGCAAAGGCGGTATATAGATAGGGGATCAATTGCATCCTAAGCAGCGAAATAGCTTTCACACTCTCGGCCACCTCAGGAAAAGTCCAGGGTTTTGTTCCATCCGCCCATGCATTCAACATAGCCAGCGGAGAGAAGCAAACAGTTTGCATACGGCGCAGCCATTCTTCAGAAGTCCGTGAAGCGCGTACTTCGGGAGTCCAGAGTACTCCAATAAATGAACTATTAACTAATGCTGTGATAAAATCGTGATGATTGTAATAGTCGTTATAAATAACATAAGGAAAAGAAGTAGTTCCCGCATTGGCCGCGCGTACCAATCCATATGTACGCTTATTCTCATCCTTATACATCTGAGTAGTGACTTTCTGCATTAATGAACCATAAATTTGTCGCATCTGCTCAGCGGAAGTTCCTGAAGGGAAAGAGGCAACATCCGGCCATAACCACGAATCATAACCGTCATTATCATCCATCTTATAGCCACTTACCCCTAAATTCAATTGGTGTTTCTTAAAATGATCAATCAATATTCGTTGAGCTTCAGACATCATATAATCCGGAACAATGCCGCACCAAACAGTATGACTACTTGTATAGGGCTTAATTCTATCATATAATTCCCCTTTGGGAGAAATATATGGGTTCATCCAAAGGTTTGTTTGAATATTGCTCTCTTTCATTTTTTTGGTAAATGCCTGGGGATTTGGGAACCGAGTATTGTCCCACTCATATGTGCAAGGATAGGAAGCTGTCATCCAACCTGGTTCAAGTCCAACCACATTCAGCGGGAATCCTTTGTCTCTAAATTCCTGTACTTCCCGTTCTATTTCCGTATCGGTAAACAGGCTTGGTACCCTATGCCAGAATCCCAATCCCCATTTGGGAGGCAAACAACCTCCCCCATTATAAAGATTATAACGACGAACTACATCTAGCATCGTCTTACCGGAGAATACAATAACTTCAGCTCCTTCAGCTGGAATCAGAAACTCAAGGTTGTCTGAATAAGGTTGTGCAGTCCAGTCCTTATCAGTATTTCTATCTTTTGCAACCGGAGGATTAGAACTATCCTGACGGACACTTGTTCCTACCCAAACATCAATATAACGGGCAGAATTAATCAATGCACCGTATCCTTTGCTGGAGACAAAAAAGGGAATAGGAGCATGTGTACGGCCATTATCACTTCCTCCATAATGATCGACATGCAGGCGCATAACTCTGCCTCGTTGTTCTACCGTTTTGAAATTCAGACCAAGACCAAATATTTTTTCATCTTTGTCAAGTGGAAAACGTATATAGGTCTTACCATCCACAACTTCCGTTTTAACATCTTTAGGATCAATGGCAAGTGGAGCGTCTCCTATTTCTTCAATGGCTTTCCATTGAGGAGTAATATCCAGTTCACTCAGGAGAGTAACCTTCTCCTGTTTGCCAACGGAAATTTTCCATATCCCTTGTCCTTCTTTTTTCCATTCTAAATTAACATTATCTTTCTGCACACAAGCAAACGCGGCAAGTACCATAAACAGTCCGCAAACATATATTACAATCTTTCTCATTATAAGCGAATTATTTTTGTTATTAATTGCATTCTATCTTAAACACTACAGCATTATTCCCTTGTACAATAGGAACTTTCACCTGCAATCCTTCCTTAGTCAGTTCCCAAGGAACGAGTTGATTGGAGCCTATAACCGAAACATTTTCTATTTTCAACGCCTTGATCTTTTTTTTAAAGCTTTTGAACGTCATGGTTTTACCAGCTTCGGGAACCCCTAAAGTAATCGCATAAACAGTCTTTCCCTTTGTAGTATACCGCACATCATCTGCCGTGTATTTTAGCTTCATAAACTCTTTATGATTTTCAAAGTCTCCCACCGGTTGACTGGTAGGGCCTTCGCCAAACACATACCAAGGTCGGGTTCCATAAATAGCTTCTCCATTTATCTTTAGCCAGTCTCCAATATTCAATAAGATGGATTGCTGCTCTTGTGGAATGATACCATCAGAGCGGGGAGACACATTTAACATAAGAACGCCATTCTTACTGACCACATCAATCAACACATTTATCAGGTCTTCGCTTTTTCGCAACTCCATATCTTCGGTAAAACACCAGCTATCTGTACTTATTGTCTCTTCAGTGGTCCACAAACGTGATTCTATCTCTTGTTTTCTGGATTTCTCCAGAATCTCCATACTAACATTCAAAGGTAAGTCTTCCTGCTTGCGAAAGATAGCTACCTCCTTGTTCTTCTTTTTAGCATCCTCTAAAAAATACTGAGTAAATTTATAGAGATATTCTTCAGGAATAAGGTTAAGCCAAGAATCAAAATAGATAATATCCGGGCTATAATTATCAATAACCTCCTTCAATTCTCCCAACCAGATAGGCTCGTAAAACTCCTCGGGGGTTACGTTCCCATAAAGTAAACGAAGCATCGGATTGTTAGATGAAGTAGGCATCTCTTCTGAATAAGGGAAATGACTATCGTATAGATCCCAGAATTCAGGACGATCAGGCCTTTCCGTGTTTTTATAACGTTGTAACAAACGGGCATGATGGAAGGTGGTCATCACTTTCATTCCATGTTTTTTTAACTCTCGGCTGTATTCTCCCAGAACATCTCGTTTAGGTCCCATTAACGCGACATTCCAAGGGGTAATTTTACTGTCCCACATAGCAACCCCGTCGTGATGTTCAGCTACTTGGCCACCAAACTTTGCACCGGCGCGCTGAAATAAATCAACCCATTCTTTAGCATTAAAGTGCTCCGCTCTAAAAAGAGGAACCAATTTATCATATCCGAACTCTCTAGGATCCCCATAATGTTCTTTATGATATTGATACTCTTTACGACTCTCCATAAACATATGCCGGGAATACCACTCATACGAGTAAGCTGGCACAGAATATACACCCCAATGCAGATATATACCAAACTTAGCATCTTTCAACCAATCCGGTTCCCGATTATAAGCATTCTCTTTAGATAGAGATTTCCAATTCTTCTTATATGACTCACTCTGTGCACTTGCTTGAAAAGACAGCGTACAAAGCAACAGTATTAGTGAATAAACAGTACTCTTGGTTTCCATATAAATCTTTTAATAAATGAACTCTAATAAGGTGATATAGAAAATGAATAATCTCCTGAACCAATTTCATAAATACTCCGTCCATTTTCTACTCTTATAAATTGAATATCAGCCTTCTCTTTTATTGGTTTCCCGCTTTCTTGGATGAGTTCAACATCTACTCCTGGCAAGTATACCCATGCAGTGGTATTAACAGGAACGGTAACCTTATAAACAAACGAAGTATCTTTAATTTCCCACTTGCTTTTAATTTCTCCATAAGGGGATTTGAATGAAACATCTGCCCAATAGATATTCCCTACCATCTCTGGGTGTAGTATAAACTTCTTAAAAGCAACACTCTCTTTGTCCGCCCTTACACCACCAATACCGCTATAAAACCATTCCATCAAATGCCCCAGCATGCAATGATTATGCGAAGCTGTTTGTAAGGCCGCCCAAGATTCGGTAAGCGAAGTAGCCCCTTGTTTCAGTTGGTAGCCATAACCAGGCTTATCCGATTGGCTATTCATATCATATATTACATCGGACGCACCTTCCATTTCCAGTACGCGTAATAGATACCTGAATCCAATATCTCCTGCCGTAATACTATTATCTCGATTATGGATATCTGCAATAATTTGTTTCAAACAGCTTTCACGATCTTCGCCGTTCACTAAATTCATATAAAGAGCAATAGCATTCGCCGTCTGGCTTCCCCGATCATAATATCCCTTTTCCACATTAAAAAACTTTGCGTTGAAGGCAATCTTCACCTTGGTTGCCAGTTCCGTGTATTTGTGATATTCGAGTTCTTTATTCAAGAGCTTAGATGTTTCGGCAAGAATATTTAAATTATAATAATATAAAGCGGTAGGTGTTAGTCCTCTCGTTGTAAGCTGGCTGTAACCGGGATGATTGGGTCCCAAATCATACCAATCACCTAAACCATGATACAGTATATGATACTTACAACGGGACGTTAAGTAATCTACATAAGAAACCATCAAATGATAATTTTCCTCTAGCACAGATAGATCACCATACCATCGGTATAAAAACCAAGGTAATATAACCCCAGCACTTCCCCATTCGGGCGAATCCCTAAAGTCATGAGGAAAGCTTGCATATTCCGGTGCCGTATTAGGTATTAGTCCATTCTCTAATTGAGAATCCTTCATGTCATTTACGATTTTAGTATACATCTGCTTTATATCATAACAATAAGCAATAGAGCTGCTCATTAAATGAGCCACTTCTAGCCACCCTAGCTTCTCGCGATGCGGACAATCGGTCAATACATGTGACATATTACTTTTGACTGACCAATCAATCAATGAGTAGATATTGTTAAATACCGAAGAAGAACAGGCAAACTGTCCTACCTCTTCAGAGGTGTTGGAAACGTGCAGCAGGCTTAAATCTTCAATAACCGGAAGCCCTTGAGGATTTTTAACCCCTATCGGAACTGCCCCCTCAACCTGCACATACCTGAATCCATAATACGAGAAAGAAGGACTCCAATTTTCCGTGCCATTGCCTGACAAGGTATATGAAAACCAATAAGGAGTTCCACTATTATTCTGATTGGCAAGCCCATCTTTTGTCAGATACTCTGCTGGCTTCATCACTACTTTTGCTCCAAATTTACCTTTAACTTTCAAAGCTATTATGGCAGAAGCATTCTGTCCAAAGTCATAAATATAAATGCCTGGATGAGTTTCTCGGACACTGATACTTCTTAATTGTTTCTTAACTTTCAGAGGCATCGAGATTTGAGAAGACAAGTTACCCACAGCAAGAATTTCGGTTGCATTTATCCATGAAATATCATTAAAATCTGACGTATCCCACCCCCTTTGTTCCAGAGTGGCATCATAATCCTCGCCCCCATATATACTTGAGAAAGTTATCGGGCTTTGAGTAACTTTCCAGCTATGGTCACTATTAATGTCATTGGTTGTACCATCTGCATAAGTGATATGTACTTTGCAAATCATCTTTGGAAAAGAAAAAGTCGAAATAAGTTTTCTATATCGGGTTGAATCACGGGGAACATGCAAAAATCCATTCCCCAATCTTACACCTAACACATTTTCTCCGCTGAGTAGTTGGTCAGTCACATCAAATGTTACGTACAAAGAAGATTTATCGTACTTACTCCAGCCTGGATCTAGAAAATGGTCACCAACCTTTTTGCCATTGAGACTCAATTCGAAATGTCCCAACCCGGAGATGAAAACCGTAGCCGATTGTATTTTTTTAGTTTCGACCTGAAACGGTTTGCGGAATTGAGGCATCCGAGCTTCCTTTTCCAGATAGTCCACTTTATTACCAGCTAACTGAAATCCAGGATACACCACATCTTTTGGAGATACACTCTCCATAGCAATCCAACGGGCAGGAGCCCAGTCTTCCTGCTTCATCAATCCCATCTGAAAACTTTTTATTTCCGACCATTTCGACTGGACTCCTTGGTTATCCCATACTTGTACTTTCCAATAATAACGTGCAGCCGACAGCAGCTTTTTTCCTCCAAACAATATATTTATCGATATTTCTGAGTTACACCTCCCAGAATCCCAAATATTACCGATGTCCTTCTTCAAAAGGTCTTCATTGTCCGAAACCAATATCCGGTAACCAACCTGAGTTAGATTTCTAGTATCTCCTAAAAGTTTCCATGAGAAAGTAGGTTTCAACGTTTGCACCCCCATTGGATATTCCTGGTTCTCACATCGTATATCAATTATCTCTATCTTTTTCGCCTGCAAAGAGCCGGCAAATAAGAATAGAGCTATCCAACCAAATACTTTCAAAATATTCATAATCGTATTCTTTAATGATTTATTGATTGAAACATATAATTCCCACCTCTGACCAAAAACTTGATATGCGTTTGCGAATCATCCTCATAAGCCAACGCTACCCGGTTAATTCTATATGCACCTTGTTTCCATATCAATGTACCATTTACTCTAATTTGTTTAGTATTATTAATAGGAACGCCCACTACAGTAGGTATATCAGCAGGAGTTTTTACATCGATCGTAATCCCTTTCTCTTCTTGAACAAACGAGCTTTTAATCATTCCTTTTACAGATGCAACCTCAGCCTTGGCCTGTCGTATATTTCCCGGTTGAGGTACAATGGCAATCTGTTCATATCCTGGTTTTAGCGGGGCTATACCACACAGATATTGCGATAAAATGGTTAAACCTCCTCCTGTCCATGCATGATTTACGGTACCGGCAGCATATCCTTCGATTCCTATATTCCAATGTTCAAAGAGAGTAGAGAAATAAGGATCTTCCACCATATACTTCATTCGTTCTTTATGCCTGGCCAATGCCTCAACTTCGTATCCCATCATCATCATGGCTTCAAAAACATACTTCTCCATATAAGGACTTGAGTGTTTTTCAGTCTTGAAGATGTTCAATAATGCCTCATACTTATCTTTATCGGCAAGTCCTGCAACAACGGCCAATGCTTGTACCCTATCATCTGTTTTGCCCTTATATGAAGAGTCACGATAAGCTATACCCGTCCAGTAATGTGTATTAAACGCATTCTTAAAAGAAGTCATCCGGCGAATATAGCTGTCCGCATCATTTGTGTATCCCAATTCCAATGCCATCTGATACATACCTTTCAATGCTAAATAATACCAGACATTAATCAGAAGAAACATGTCTCGTTCACTTCCCCAGTCGCCCCATACCCATCCAACATTCCGAAAAGACACAACACCCGTTTCATTCTCTTTCCACAGTTCCATATATATCTTAATTGCTGGATACAAATGATGCAGGGTTACTTTATCCCCGGTATGTAAGTAATAGTTCCAAGCGCCATAATAACCCACAGAGGCCAATGTCTGCCCAGGAAGTTCCAGGCGCCAGTTACCGGCAGGGACCGGAGCAAATATACTACCATCATCTTGTTGCCAGTCAATGATTTCACAAAGCCATTTCTTAGTTAGTGCATGACTGGAAGGAGAAAGAGCATAAAAAGATTCGCCCGATTCATTCACTGCATCGCCTGTCCATTGGGCACGTTCTCGTTCGGGGCAATCCATATAGGTATCACGCATTGTAACATACAACGTACGTAATGATTTCCGCCAAAGTTGATTCAAGAAGGCATCTGAAGAATAGAAGCTTCCGGCAAGATCACAATCATATCCTGTTTCCCGATATTTCACATCCAACACTTCCACTTCTTCAGGAATGAAATAATACATCCGGTGCCCATTCATCCATCCTAAACTCTCATACTCCTGTATACCTGCCTTCGTTATGTATTCCGCCCGAAGATTTTCGGTAGCTCCATTATAATAATAGTAATTATCTGTCCCCATTACTATCCTGCAACCTTCTGGTGATTTTATTTTAATATAAGGTGTAAACTGGGCATTATAAGGTAGCACACATATCAGAGTATCCTTACTTTTATATGACTTCACATAATTTTTCAGGCCGAAATCTTTCCATAAAGGGATAGGCCTTTTAACTAATTTATTCCAAGGTGCACCTCCAGCCTTCTGTAGCTTTGAAGCCCCTGGAAAGGAGGATTTAAAAGACTGAGTGACCCATCCCTCCATTTCCTTACGAGCATCGTAAAGAATACTAGATTCGGACAAACGGAAATTAGGCTTTGGCCCAGAACACGTTGAATAAGCCTCGTTAATACAACATGTCCAGCTATTATCACTTATGATCTCGATACCTGAAGTTTGGCAATCAAATAGAAACCCCGCCTTCCCACTGCTATTATGTGAGAATCCTTGTTTACCGAAATACCAGACTAAAGCGGCAATTGTATTCGAACCTGCTTTTAGATAAGGAGCAATATCTACTTCATCATAATAGGTATCTTCCGGATTAGGTCCCCGCTTTAAACCGCCTTCAAATACCACCAGATTATCGTTTATCCAAAGCCAATATTTACTATCAGCCGCAATGCGAGCTATAGCCTCATCGGGAACCTGCACTATATGAACGGTTTTGCGATAACTCAACCAAGTGTTAGGTTCACTTTGACAAGCATCCGTACTAATCCAATAGGCTTTCCAGTCATAGCCAAATGATGAAAGGCTGACCAAGCACAGGAGTAAAGTTACGATAAATTTCATTCACACTCTATCTTAAAGCTGATGGCTTTGTCACCTTCCATTATTGGCGTTTCAACTTGCAAACCTTCAGGAGTTTCTTTCCACTTAATAACTTGATTACTTCCCAGCACTCTCACATTCTTTACTTTCACAGAGGAAGGTACAGATGCCCCGGCAAATCCTTTTAGTAACAATGAAGTCCCAGCTTTGGGCATTCCCAAAGTTATCGCATAAACTATATTTTCCTTTGTAGTATAGCGAATATCATTCGAGGAATATTTTACTTTCAAGAATTCTTTGTGATTCTTGAAATCTCCTTCCGGCTGAGTTGTGGGGCCTTCTCCATACAT
>ENA-OOYR01000689-OOYR01000689.1-human-gut-metagenome-genome-assembly--contig:-NODE-689-length-19048-cov-8.306113_pt1 | contig 19048 bp, 16 predicted proteins | sample MGYA00241701_ERZ501374 | MGnify/ENA primary metagenome ERZ501374 (study PRJEB25962, sample SAMEA2042655) | human gut metagenome | biome: human gut; feature: human-associated habitat; material: faeces...
CGCCGTGATTGACGCGATTGCGCAAGCCGCCCCGAAGCGCGTGGTGTATGTGAGCTGCAACGTCGCGACGCAGGCGCGCGATGCGGCGCTGTTTGTGGAGAAGGGGTACAGGGTGCAGAAGGTGCAGAGCGTCGATATGTTCTGCTGGACGAGCGGGGTGGAGAATGTGATGGTGTTGTCTAAACTAGAAGAGGCAAAACATATCGACATTCATGTGGACATGAGCGAGCTGGATGTGACGAAGGTAGAAGCAGAGAGCAGCGCTACTTATGAGGAAATTAAGGCGTATGTGCAGGAGCACTTTGGAGTGAAAGTCTCTGCGCTGAATATCGCGCAGGTCAAGCGCAAGTACGGCATTATAGAGCGGGAATGCTACAATAAGGCGAAGGCGGAGGATGCAAGACAGCCGAGGTGTCCGGAAGAGAAAGAAAAGGCGATTGAGGCGGCAATGAGGTTTTTCGGGATGATAAAGTGAACAATATCGCATTTCTGAAAGCAATGAAAAGGGGAGCGGACGTCTGCAAACAGGCGTTAGCTCCCTTTTCTGCATCAGATACCAAAGAACCGATCGAAGAACACTTTCAGCTTTTCAATAATCGTCTGCTTTTTCGCGGCACGGTTTCCGCCGCCGAAACGAGAAATCGGCGGCATCAGATTGTCGATGTCCGTGCCGGTCGTTTTGATAACGCCGTCACGGAAGGCATGGGCGATAAAATGGCGGGTTTCCGCATCTTTCAGGTTTTCTTCCTTGATGAGGGCGGCAAGCTGTTTCTCTTTTTCCTCGGCTACCAAGGTGCGCCATTCAAGCAGCACGTCCGATGTATCGTTGATGCCTGCGATGAAGGTTTCAATCAGCGCCTTCTTGCTGCGCAGCTCTGGGCTGGCATCCACGGCTTTCTGAATCGTAATGAGCACTTCTTTATCATTGCAGTGGGAATCGTGATACTTTTGGACGAGAATGAGAATGTAGTCAATATTGATTTCAATCTGCTTGATGAGTTCAATTTCAAAAACAATGTCGTCGGTGATATCCTCTTTTTCGCCGGTGGGCTTGCGATTCTTCCATTCATCCTGCAGGTCTTGGTAGCGACCGAGATAATCTTGGAAGTCACGTTTGCTCAAAATTTCATTCCCAGCAAAGTCATCAAAAGAAGATAGAAGATTTCGCATCCGCAGGACTGCGCCAAACAGCACGATAAAGTCCTTCTGATGCTGTTCGCCGGTAATATGCTCCTCGGATAGGGGAAATTCGGTCGTCAGCTCCTCAATCATGTCCCGATAGCCCGGATGGTACATTCCTTCGGTGTCTGTATAGCCGAAATAGTAATCCTTATAGCCGCGCAGCAGGGCAATGCCGCCCGCTTTCTTATCGCCGAAAAGGGAAAGAGCATCGTCGGTGCGCTTTTGCAGATTGCGGAAGCATACGATATTGCCGCATACCTTGATGGAATTGAGAATGCGGTTTGTGCGGGAATAAGCCTGAATCAGCCCGTGCATTTTCAGATTCTTGTCCACCCACAGGGTATTCAGCGTCGTCGCATCAAAGCCGGTCAGGAACATGTTGACCACAATCAGCAGGTCAAGCTCCCGATTCTTCATCCGCAGGGAAACATCCTTGTAGTAATTCTGGAACTTATCGCCGTCCGTGGAATAATTGGTGTGGAACATCTCGTTATAGTCGCGGATGGCAGCATCCAGAAAGTCACGGGAACTTTGATCCAGCGCAGAGGTATCCTCCGGATTCTCCTCGTCAAGAATGCCGTCTGTTTCTTCCTCGTTTGCGCCATAGCTGTAAATGACGGCTACTTTGAGCCGACGCTGCGGACTTTCTGCCATTTGCCGCTGAAACTCGGCGTAATATAGCTTGGCGGCATCCACACTAGACACGGCGAAAATGGAGTTGAATCCGCTTACACGCTGCTTTTGCTTGATTTCCTCGATTTGCTGCCGTCCATTCGCGGAAGCAACCTCGGCAATGTTTTGCAGGACGCTAAACGTGTAAGTCTTGTCGCCGCGATACGTTTTCTGGTCGAAGTGCGTCAGAATATATTCCGTAATCAGGCGAATGCGTTCCGGCGCAAGAAAAGCCTTTTCGCGATTGATGTCCCAGACTTCCTTGTCGTCAATGTTCTCACCCATATCCATCGTCTTGTGATATTCCACGCGGAAGGGCAGCACATTCTTGTCACGGATAGCGTCAACGATGGTGTAGGCGTGAAGCTGGTCGCCGAACGCCTGCGCTGTTGTGCGAAGCGTGGGATTCTTGCTCACGCCGGCATTGACCGCGAAGATGGGCGTGCCAGTAAAGCCGAACAGATGATACCGCTTGAAGTACTTGGTGATGGCTTGGTGCATGTCGCCGAATTGACTGCGATGGCACTCGTCGAAGATAATGACGAACCGCTTGTCAAACACTGCATGTCCGGTATTCTTCTTGATGAACGTGGCGAGCTTCTGAATGGTGGTGATGATGATTTTTGCGTTGTCGTCCTCAAGCTGACGCTTCAAGACTGCCGTGGAGGTATTGCTGTTCGCCGCGCCCTTCTCAAAGCGGTCGTACTCCTTCATCGTCTGGTAGTCCAAATCCTTGCGGTCAACGACGAAAAGCACCTTGTCGATGTAGTCCAGCTTGGAGGCAAGCTGCGCCGTTTTGAAGGAAGTCAGCGTTTTGCCGCTGCCGGTGGTGTGCCAGATGTACCCGCCGCCCGCCACGGTGCCGTATTTCTTGTAGTTGTTGGCAATTTCGATGCGGTTCAAAATGCGCTCGGTGGCGACAATCTGGTAGGGGCGCATGACCAGCAGCATGTTTTCTGCTGTGAACACGCAGTAACGGGTGAGGATGTTCAGAATGGTGTGCTTGCAGAAAAAGGTCTTGGTAAAGTCCACAAGGTCGGGGAGAACGCGGTTATTCGCATCCGCCCAGAAGGACGTAAACTCAAAGCTGTTGCTGGTTTTTGACTGCTTGACTTTCTGCGCCTTCGCGTCCTTAATGTGGTTGAAGCGGGTGGTGTTGGAGTAATATTTCGTGTTCGTGCCATTGGAGATGACGAAAATCTGCACGAACTCATACAGCCCGCTGGATGCCCAGAAGCTATCCCGCTGATAGCGGTCAATCTGGTTGAACGCCTCCCGAATGGGCACACCGCGGCGTTTCAGCTCAATGTGAACCAGCGGCAGACCATTGACCAGCACCGTCACATCATAGCGATTATCATGCGCAGCGCCCTCCTTGGCGGAGATGGCGTATTGATGGATGACCTGCAAGCTGTTGTGGTGAATGCACTTTTTGTCGATGAGCTGAATGTTTTTGCTCTCCCCGCTGTCCCGGCGAAGCACCTGCACATAGTCCTCTTGAATCAGGCGGGTCTTTTCGAGAATGCCGGAATTGCTATTCGCCAGCACCTCGTTCCAGAAGCGCTGCCATTCGCCGTCAGTGAAGCGGTAATCATTCAGCTTTTCAAGCTGCGTGCGCAGATTGGCAATGAGGTCGGCTTCTTTGTGGATGGCAAGGCGCTCATAGCCAAGCTCGCAAAGCAGGCGGATGAACTCGTTTTCCAAGTCAGCTTCGCTCTGGTAAGCCTCCGAGCGCTGGGATTGCGGCGTATATTCGGCGACAACGGTACTTTCGTCGCTCTGAGAAACGATATTAAAGTAGCTCACGGGCTACCTCCTTCCGGGTCAATCTGCCGGGGTGAACGATAGCAGCTTGTCCCTGTAATATTCGTATTGCTTCTGTCTTGCTTCAATTTCGGCGGGGAGGCCGGAGGAGAGGTCGGTGCAGAGGGTGGAGAAGTGGTCGAGGATGGTGACAATGCGCCGTTGCTCATCTATTGGCGGAATTGGAATGCGCAACTTTTCAAAGCAATTTTGATTGAGATTACTTCTATCACTTATTGTCATGGATGCTATTTCGGCTTTGCAACGGTGTGAATTTAGATAATGACAAAAGTATTCTGGCAGAACTTTTTGCGGATTGCGGATTCTGCTTGTAATGGTTGTGAATCCAATTGCACCCGCATATTCCTTGCTGATAACGGCGGAAGTCCCAACATCCCCAGTATGAACAGTTATCACATCATTTTCTTGCAAACGCTTTTTATGATTCTTTTCAGCAAATGCCTCGGTTATATACTCATGTTGCTTTAAAACAATTTCATTTTCCTGAATGTCTGAATTGTGAATCAGCAAAACACCTTGATTTGCTTTATACTTTGTTACGGTAGTAGCAAGTCCGATGTTTGTGTCAGCAATTTCAGCAACAAGGAAGAAGTTGATGTTATTTCCGGTTTCTCCCCCCCGTTTTCGCCAAATGATAGTAGCATGTCACGATAATATTCATATTGCTTTTGTCTTGCGGTAAGCTCTGCGGTAAGCTCTGTGAATGTATCCAGTATACGGACAATTTCGCGCTGGACTTCGAGGGGAGGGACGGGGATGATTAATGCCCTAAAGTCACCACCTGTAAGTTTAGGAATATTGCCGTGAATTAGTGGTGATACATCTATGGTTTGAATATAATGGTACAAGAAACGAAGCAAGACAGTGCCATTGCCTTCGATAATGTGGGCATGATTATTGACCCATATTTTCCCGGATGCCCAAGTAACAACTGGCGTACCTCTATCCGTTATTACACTACCATCTTCTCCAACCAAAATAAACGTTCCATCGAAAATGTAATCAGAAACATAATCCTGAATACCATTTGCTCCATAATAGGGATATTTTCCTGCTTCTCTTGAAGATTTGGTTACGGGTTTCCTTTTTCTATCCAGAATATTACAACATTGTTCCAATGGGCGAAATTCGACCCCATCGGGGCAAAACTCCTGAATTAGTTTTTCAAGTTTTGTCATCGCATATCATCTACTTTCAAAACGGCACTCAATCGTGCCCGCAACTTCCTTGTTAAGTCATCAACCGAATCATACAGAAGAATGTTATCACCACTAACATCAAAATGTACCCTTTCATTTTCAAAGAATTTCCGTTCACAAGTGAGGAAAAGTTTGATAGGGTGATTGCAAAGCTGGAGTCCTCTTGCAATGCCTGCTTCAAAATATACACCACCGCGATTGCCTGTTAAATCAGCAATCAGCGCAACAGAATCAGTTATTTCCGTCTGAATTTCTCCGATTATTGATCCAGTATATTCTTTTTGGTCGATACGCATTACAGCGTAATTCATAGACTGAATGGTAGGTTTATATGCTTTCTCATAGTATATGTTCATTTCTTCGGAAAACATCATGGCGATAAAAATTTGATTTCTTTTTGTGATGGCTGGGACAGATACCTTATCGTAATTCTTCTTATAAATTTGGTTCAGCAAAGCAACAAGATTCTCACACCGACGAAATACGTCTCCTTGCTTCTTTATACCATCAATTAGCACCCAAGCCTCTTCGTTGGTGATTTTTGCATCATCTAAGAAGGATTCAATTTCATAGACCCATTCACTTACATTAGGCTTTTTAGCATTATCGATTAAGCCCTTGAGCCGTGCTTTTTCAGTCATTTTCATTATTCTCCTCAATTTCATCAATAATCCTATCAATTTCCTCCCGCAGCTTCTGCTCCCGTGCCACAATCTCGGCAATCTCCGCGTTCAGCTGCGCAATGTCAATCTGCTCCCGCGTGTCCTCCTGCTCCACATAGGTGGAAACAGATAGATTGTAGTTGTTCTGCGCGCTGCCGACTTCCGCGTTCGGCACAAGGCGGGCAAAGTGCGGTTCGTCTTTGCGTTCCGCCACCGCTGACACAATGCGCTGAATATTTTCATCGGAAAGGCGGTTGTTCTTCGTGACCTTCACAAACTCCTTCGACGCATCCACGAACAGAACCGCGTTGTCCGGCTTGCTCTTTTTCAGCAGCATAATGTCCACGGAAATCGTCACATTCAGGAACAGGTTCGAGGGCAGCTGAATGATGGCGTCCACGAAGTTGTTGTCCACCAGATATTTGCGGATTTTCTGCTCTGCGCCGCCACGGTACATAATACCGGGGAAGCAGACGATAGCCGCCGCGCCGTTGTTCGCCAGCCACGAAAGGCTGTGCATAATGAACGCCATATCCCCCTTGGAAGCCGGAGCCAGCACACCGGCAGGGGCAAAGCGCGGGTCGTTGATGAGCAGCGGGTTCTTGTCGCCCTCCCACGGCACGGAGAACGGCGGATTGGAGACAATCAACTCAAACGGCTGGTCGTCCCAATGCTGCGGACTGAGCAGCGTATCTTCCCGCACGATACTGAATTTGTCAAACTCAATGTTGTGCAGGAACATGTTGATGCGGCAGAGGTTGTAGGTCGTCAGGTCGATTTCCTGCCCGTAGAATCCGTGGTCGATGTTCGCCTTGCCCAGTACCTTTTCCACTTTCAGCAGCAGCGAGCCAGAACCGCAGGCGGGGTCATAGACCTTGTTGATGCGCGTTTTGCCGATAGTGCCGAGGCGCGCCAGCAGCTCCGAAACATCCGCAGGGGTGAAATACTGCCCACCCTTCTTGCCCGCATTGGCGGCGTACATGCCCATTAGGTACTCATAGGCATCGCCGAACAAATCAGGATTTATGCCATCGGTGGAGAACAGCGGCATCTGCGCCACGCCGTTCAGCAGCTCCACCAGCACCTTGTTCCGCTTGGCGACGGTTTCGCCGATGGCCTTGCTGTTCACGTCGAAATCATCAAACAGACCGGCGAAGTCGCTTTCCGCCTCGCCGCTGGCAGCGCTGCTTTCGATGTGGTTGAATACCCGTTCCAGCGTTTCGTTCAGGTTCTCGTCCTTATCCGCGCGGGCGAGGACGTTGCAGAACAATTCAGAGGGCAGGATGAAGAAGCCCTTTACCAGTACCAAATCTTCACGAGCAGTTTCTGCCTCGTCGTCGGGCAGCTTGGCATAGGAAAAATCATGGTTGCCAGCTTCGTGTTCACCCTTGTCAATATATGCCGCGAAGTTCTCCGAAATGTAGCGGTAGAACATCGTCCCCAGCACATAAGACTTGAAATCCCACTCCGCCACATGCCCCGCGTGGACAAGGTCGGTAGCGATTTTGTAGATTCGGCGGAACAGCTCGTCCCGCTCCTGATCGTTCTTTCTGTCAGCCATCGTTGTTGCTCCTTCAAGGCAATCCATGCCGTTTCTATTTCGGTAAAGCCGTTCTCCATCCAGAAGACTAACAGCATTATAGCATATATCTATCATTTCCACAATGCGGCGTAGGGAAAATGGGGGATTTTTGGCGGAAAAATGGGGGTGCAGCAGATTGCGACGGCTGCACCTCTCCGGGGGATTCCAAAGGGGGCCGCAGCCCGCCTTTGGCACACGACCTTGCTTGCAAGGTATAGTGTGTTATACCTCTGCGGAGGGGATAGGCGACGGCCGCCAGCCGGACGTGCTGCTGATAAGCTTCCTGCGGCATGGATGCAGATTGTTTTTCAGCAGCAAAGGGCACATGCCGGACAATCACCGCCGCAGAGGTATACCGTTCCCCCTCTCGTCGTTTGCGTTCCGTCAACTTCACACCATGCGAAAATCTGTGCTATAATAATCATAACCACACTTGAAAGCAGGTGATGACCTTGACGACGGAAAGTCAGGACTTTATCCCCGTGGGCGGGTCGTTCTTCAAAATTCCTTCTTCCAGCAATCTGCGCTGGCTGATTATGTTCTACGCGCTTCCCCGCGAGCTGGTGGAGAAACGTCCGGCATTCCTTTCCATGCCTCGGAAAGTCCGTGAAGTTGTCCATAATGAGAAATGGATGCGGATGGTCAATTCCGACACGTTCCTCGAATTGGTTTGGGATTGCTATGCGTGGGTCAGCTGGCAGTTTTTCAAGGTGCCTGCACCGCACGGCGGCTATATGCCTGTTCCCGGTTCTTTCTATCTGTACTCCGGCAACTTCCCGCTTTGGCGGTATGCCTACATAACGGCCGCACATATCAGGGAGAAACTCGACAAAATGCCGGAATTCTGCTTTCAGCGACTGTTTTCTATGGGGAAAGATTACGAAGTGCCGTGGATGCCCTATGAAAACTTTTATGATTTTTTCGGACAGATGACGATGAAAATCGTGGAGGAACAGCATTGGCAGGAAACATTCGATATGCTCTGGGAACATCGTGCGCATGAGGATTACAACGGCAGCAGCACAAAACAGCGGGATTTTGAACGCTCATGGTATCACTCTCGCAGTCCCGAAAGCGAGCTGTCTTTGGAACAGATGAAGGGAGATGATACTGAACTGCCTGTCAATGCGATGTGCCACGCCGCTGTGCAATCATTCGAGGAACAGTTGCTTGATGAAGAGCAGATAAAGCAGTTTGTGCAGACTTTGCCGGATATGGACAGACAAATCATCATGCTTCGTATGCAGAACGATACACTTGCGGAAATTGCGCAGAAGCTCAACTTCGCTAATGCCGGTTCGGTCAGCAAGCGCCTTGCAAAAATCAGAAAACAGCTGGAGATTTACAGAAAAAAATAAAAGCTGATGGAAACATTCACCCTCTTTCATGCCCTGTTAGATAGAGGACACCAATACGTCATTTGCGTAAGGCAGCCGCAGTGATACGGCTGTCTTTTTGCGTCCTCATCATTGATATAGGGAGGTAATTCGTGTTTCTCACTGAAAACGCTAATAACGCTGAAAACAGAGTTGTGGAACTGAAAACCGCAGCAGGTGTCTTTCTGCCGTTCAAGCCATTGAAGCCCAGCGCAGATTCACTGCCGTCTTTTCCGATTGACTGCCTGCCGTCCAGACTGCGAAGCTATGTAGAAGCTGTCGCCATCCATACGCAGACACCGGTAGATATGGCGGCGGGGGCTGCTTTGGGCGTACTTGCTGCTTGCCTGCAAGGAAAAGTCAAGGTCGAAGGGAATATTGGGCACTACGAACAGACAAGTCTATACATATTTCTGATTGCACCGCCGGGGTCGCGGAAATCAGCGGTTATCCACGCTATGACCGCGGCGATTGAGGACTACGAACAGAAATATAATGAAGAAAACAAGGCAGCAATGCGTCGGAACAGGCAGAAGCGTGAATCCTTGCAGCGGGACATCAACCGTTTGACCCGGCAGTTGGAAGCCAAGTATGACAAGCTGACAGAACTGGAATTGCAGCATACACAGGACAAGCTGGCAGAACTGCCGGAAATCAAGCCGCTGCAAATTTTCACTGATGACTGCACCAGCGAATCTATGGTCAGGCTGCTTCGGGATAACCAAGGGCGCATGGCACTCATCTCCGCCGAGGGCGGGGCATTTGACAACATCGTTGGACGATACACCAAGAAGCCGAACCTCGACGTGTGGCTGAAAGGTATCTGCGGTGATACCATCCGTGTAGACCGCATCAACCGTGAGCCTGACTACATCCGAAATCCAGCATTGTCCGTGATTATCAGCGCCCAGCCAAGCGTCTTGAGCGAGATTATGCAGAATGGTCTGCTGGATGGACGAGGCTTTCTGGCGAGATTGTTTTACATCAATATTTCCAGTAACGTTATGCCGAAGACTTTCCGTTCCGCACCGATTCCAGCGGATGTGCAGAGGGATTATGAGGGCTTGATTTTTCATTTGCTTGAAAGGGAAACGACTGCACTGCACCTCGCGCCGGAAGCAGTAAACCGGATGGACAAACTTTGCCGCAGCATCGAAGCCTATCTCCGCAATGAACACCGCGACATGCGGGAATGGGGAAGCAAGTATATCGGGCTGGTGCTTCGGATTGCCGGGCTGCTGCATATTGCTGCGGACGGGGATGGAGACATCCAAATGGAAACGGTTGAAAATGCCATCCAGATTGGCAGCTATGCCTTTTACCATGCGCTGTATGCTTATTCCATATTGGGAGCAGACGAAACTGCTGAAAAAGCCCTGCATGTCGTTACGAAACTGCGAAAACTCAGCGTGACGCGCATCAGCCGTTCAGACCTGTATCAGAAATGCCGCGGAAGATTTTTTCGGGATGCCAAGGACATGGAGCCTGTACTGACTCTTTTGGAACAGCACGGGTATATTTGGATGGATATTCCGACCTATTCCGGCGTAGGACGGCCGTCAGCCGGGACAATTTATATCAATCCAGCAGCTTTGAAAGATGACTTTTCAGCGTAAATAGTGTTTTCAGAACGGAAATTGCAAAGGAGAAAAACTATGAGTTCACCCAGCTATGCCATTATGCGCTTCGCCAAATACAAAGGCCCGGAAATCGGCCGAATTGAAGCACATAATGAGCGCGCAAAAGAAAAATACGCCAGCAACCCGGATATTGACCGCAGCCGCAGCGACTTGAACTGCCACCTTATTCATCCGCCGCAGCATTACCGCGCTGAGGCAGAGAGGCAAATTGCAGATGCCGGATGCCGCGTAAGGTCAGACAGCATTCGACTGGTGGAAGTGCTTTTCACGGTCAGCACCGGGTACTTCGATGATAAATCACCTGATGAAATCCGTACATATTATGAACGTTCGCTTGCGTTCTTGCAGGAACATCAACGTTCGGAAACAATTGTCTCTGCTATGATTCATATGGACGAGGGGACGCCGCATATGCATGTGGTCTTTGTACCGCTGACGGCGGACAAGCGTCTCAGTGCGAAAGACATTATCGGCAACCGCAAGAAGCTGATTCAGTGGCAGGATGAATATTACGAGTACATGTCAGTGCGGTATCCGGAGCTTTGCCGCGGCGAATCCGCTGCGCAGACAGGGCGTACACACATGACTGTGCAGGAGTTTAAGGAATTTACCAAAGATATTCGCAAAATGACGAAACTGGCTGACAAGGTGGAGGTGCTGCTGAGTGGTGCAAACCTTCTGAACAGCAAAAGCCGGTTAGAACAGCTTGTGCCGATGGTAAAGGACTTGCTGCTGCGGTTCGGCAAAATGAAAGCCCAGCTTGGACAGTATCAGGAAGCATTTACGTCCGTTATGGTTGAAAACGAACGGCTGAAAAAGGAAAACGAAAAACTGGATTCGACGTGTAGAGCGTATCACAGCCGCGATTTCAGCAATATGTCAGCAATTCAGCAGCTGGAACAGCGCTGTCTGCGGTATGAACAGCAGCTGTCTGCTATTCCGGCGGGAGTTGTGGCAAGGTATTCCCAGCAGCAGCGCAAGGCGCAGAAAGAAGTCAGTGAAAGAAATTACTGATTGGGGAGGAAAAAGAAAATGAACAGAAGCCCAAAGTTTTTTCAATCGAAGCAGTACGACCGATGTTATGAGAAGGTGAAGCAGAGAAATGAAGGCAGCCGATGAATGGCAGGAACTTACGAATATTCTGAGCAATCTCATTGCCAAATACGCCTGTGTATTGAGCGGAATGTCTGTTCATCAGCAGGAGGACAAGCCAGAACTTCGTCCGGATGAAACAACAATGCCCAAAGTCGCCATTGCCTAACCTAAAACAGCGTGATATAATTTTCATTGCATAACCTGTCTAAACCTTCTGCGGAGGAAATCAAAAAACTCCGCAAAAGGTGATTGGAGAAGACGATGAAGGAAAGAACGAAGGTATACCTATATACCCGCGTGTCCACCGCCATGCAGATTGATGGCTATTCGCTTGAAGCTCAGAAAAACCGGATGAAAGCCTATGCTGAGTTCAACGACTATGAAATTGCCGGCGAATATGAGGATGCCGGAAAATCTGGCAAATCCATTGAGGGACGTATCGAGTTCAGCCGCATGATGGATGACATCAAATGCAGCAAGGATCATGTATCCTATGTGCTGGTGTTTAAGCTATCCCGGTTCGGGCGCAATGCGGCTGATGTACTTTCCACGCTTCAGGTGATGCAGGACTTCGGTGTAAATCTGATCTGCGTAGAAGATGGCATTGACAGCTCCAAGGATGCCGGCAAGCTGATGATCTCCGTCCTGTCCGCTGTGGCTGAAATCGAACGTGAAAACATCCGCATTCAGACTATGGAAGGACGCATTCAAAAAGCCCGTGAAGGCAAATGGAACGGCGGCTTTGCCCCGTATGGCTACGATCTTATCAACGGCGAACTTCACATTAACGAAGAAGAAGCCAAAACCGTCCGGCTGATTTATGAGCTGTACGTCCATAAGAAGATGGGCGGACGGTTGATTGCGCAATACTTGGAAAGCCATGACATTAAAAAGCTATCTCATAAGAACACGCGGGGCGATATGTTCGCAGCAGCCTACATACAGGATATTCTGCGAAACCCCACCTACTGCGGCAAAATCGCCTATGGACGCAGAAAGCAGGAAAAGGTTCATGGCACCCGCAACGATTACCGTATTGTGTGGAATGATGATTACCTTCTGACCGACGGCATCCATCAGCCTATCGTTTCCGTAGAAGACTGGGAGGAGGCACAGGCCAGACTTCGTTCGCAGGCAACAAAATATAAACGCTATGATCGGCAGGAAAACGAACACGCTTATCTGCTGACGGGCATCATCAAATGCCCGGAATGCGGTGCAGGTATGTATGTCAGCAAGAGTGTAAAGAAGAGACCAGACGGTTCTTATTACAAGGAGTTCCGATATTATGGCTGCAAGCATCGGCGGATGGATAAAGGACAGAAGTGTACCTTCAAAAATCAGCTGCCGATGGAGCTGATGGATCAAGCCGTTGCGGAGGTAATCGTTTCGCTTGTCAGCCGTCCCGACTTTGCAGCAATGATGGCAGAGAAAATCAATGCGGAAATCGACATATCTGCGCTGCTGGAAGAAATTGCACATTATGAAAAGCAGCTGCGCCAGCAGTATGCGGTGAAGGATAGACTGGCAGAGGACATCGACCAACTTGACCCGGATGACCGCCATTATCAGCGAAGAAAATCCGACCTTGAAGAACGGCTCTATAAGATGTATGATAAAATTGAGGAGCCAGAGGAGCATTTAATCGAGGCACGAGCCAAGAAACAAGCTATTGATGCTGACCGTATCACACGGGACAACATCCTCAGTATCCTCATGAACTTCGAGAAACTTTACAGCGTTATGAGCGACATCGAAAAGCGTGACCTGATGGCGACGATGATTGCAGACATTCAGGTAAACCCGCAGCGCCAGCCGAATGGTCAATGGCTGAAATCCATCCACTTCAAGCTGCCGCTGATTGCTGAGGAAGAACTGCAATTCAGTTTAGACAAAAAGGATTGGCTTGAAACTGTTATGTCATTGGTCCAACAAAATCCGGATGATATCGTCAAGGTCGGCATCGACGCGGACGAGTTGGCCGTCACCAAGGCCGAAAGCAAAGCGACCTACGGCGAGATTCAGGCGCGCGTGAAGGAACAGACCGGCCTGAACGTCACGCCGCTGTACATCGCGCAGGTGAAAAGAAAGCATGGGATTATCGAGCGCGAATGCTACAACAAAGCAAAGTCCGAGAGCGCAAAGATGCTGATCTGCCCGACAGATAAGGAAAAGGCGATTGAAGATGCGCTGAGGTTCTTTGGGATGATCGCGTAAAGATTTCAAACCGGATCGGTCGGGGAATACTACCCGCTCGATCCGGTTTAATAAATTGAACCGATGTAAATCTGAGCCAGAAACGAATCCGATGGATTGATAGGACGTCGTTCTATGTCATTTTTTCGTCGTGACAAATTTCTTGTTGACGAAATGGAGATTTCATGTTATACTGCCATCAGCGAAAAGGATTCTAAAGGTCCATACCTGTTATTTATCGCTCATGACAAATCGAGGTGAACCCATGAAGTTAGGCGAACTGGCAACCGTCCGAAGCGGGCTGGTTTTATCCAGAAAACAGGCGCACAAAGGCGCCCCCATCAAGATGAGGTATCCCCTACTGAGCTTTCGCGCCATCCATCCAAACGGATACATCGACATGGAACAGCTGGATGGTTTTGACGCTGCGGAGCAGTTATCACCGGAGTACCTGACACAGATCGGCGACGTCATCATCCGCCTGACCTCGCCGTACACCGCTGTTCTCATCGACGAAGCATCCGCCGGCATGGTCGTTTCATCAAACTTCGTCATCATCCGTGTTGATCGAAGCAGGCTCCTGCCCGGATATCTGGTCTGGCTGATCAACACGCCGAAGATCAGGAAAGCCATTTATGAAAACACCAGCAGCAACATGCTGGGCGCCATCAACGCCAGATTCTTTTCCGAATTTGAAATTCCCCCGCTGTCCATCCTCCAGCAGCAGAAAATCGCCGAACTGCATCTGCTGGCGAAAAAGGAGACGGCGCTGCTTCGCCAGTTGTCGGCAGAGAAGGAGCGCTACTACGATCTGCTGATCCGCAATGTACATTCGACCATGAAATGAGGTATGCACCATGATGACCCGCAACGATATCGAACGCGTTCTCTGGAAGGCCTGCGACAGCTTCCGGGGAAAAATCGACAGTTCCCGCTACAAGGACTACATCCTTTCCATGCTGTTCGTGAAATACCTGAGCGACGTCACCCTCGAAAGACGCGCCCTGTACATGGAGCAGTACGACGGTGACGAACGGCGCGTCGAGCGCGCCATGAGCCGGGAGCGGTTCTCCCTCGACAGGGAATCCACCTTCGATTATCTGTACGAAAACCGCACGGATACAGAGATCGGCCAGAAGATCAACGTCGCCCTTTCCCACATCGAGGATCACAACAGCGGAAAGCTGCGCAACGTGTTCCGCGCCATCGACTTCAACTCCCAGGTTGACTTCGGCGACGTCAAGGAAAAGAACGCGACACTCCGCAATCTGCTGGAAGACTTCCACGACCTCGATCTTCGTCCCGGTCAGCTCGGCTCCGCAGACATCATCGGCGACGCTTATGAGTACATGATCGCCAACTTTGCCTCCGACGCAGGCAAAAAAGGCGGTGAGTTCTTCACGCCGAGTCAGGTTTCCGAGCTGGTGGCCTCGCTCGTCAAGCCGCAGGAAAACGACCGCATCTACGACCCCACCTGCGGAAGCGGCGGCCTGCTGCTCAAAGCTTACAAAAAGGTGCCCAGCGGCAAGGTTGCCGTCTATGGTCAGGAGCTGAACGCCCAGACCTGGGCGCTCTGCACGATGAACATGTTCCTCCACGGCGTGGATGACGCCCGCATTTGGCAGGGCGACACGCTCTCCAATCCGCAGAACCTCGAGGACGACAAGCTCATGAAGTTCCAGGTGGTGGTCGCCAACCCTCCGTTCAGCCTGGACAAATGGGACAGCGGCTTCCTCTCGAAGGCCGGTCCGGATGAAAAAGGAAAGAAGCCGGAGAAAATGACCGCCTCTCTGGACGAGCATCATCGGTTTGACTGGGGCGTTCCGCCTTCCTCCAAGGGCGACTATGCCTTCGTGCTCCACATGCTTAACAGTCTGGATGCGGAGAACGGGCGCATGGCCGTCGTTCTGCCCCACGGCGTGCTCTTTCGCGGTGCCAGCGAGGGCAAGATTCGCAAGCAGCTGATTGAAATGAACCTGCTGGACGCGGTCATCGGCCTGCCCGCGAACCTGTTCTACGGCACGGGTATCCCCGCCTGCATTCTGGTGTTCAAAAAGGGCCGCACCCGCGACGACGTCTTGTTCATCGACGCCTCCGGCGAGGGCAATTACGAAAAGGGCAAGAATCAGAACCTCCTGCGGGACAGCGATATTGCCCGCATCGTCAGCACCTACGAGGCGCGCGAGGCGAAGGTGGACAAGTACAGCTACCGCGCCTCCCGCGCTGAGATCCGTGAGAACGACTACAACCTGAACATCCCCCGGTATGTGGATACCTTTGAGGAGGAGGAGTTGGTGGACATCGACGAGGTGAAACGGAATATCGAAAGCATCGAGGCGGAGCTTTCGCAGGTGCAGGCGCAGATGGCGAAGTATATGAAGGAGCTGGGGTTATGAGCAATGAGATTGCGCGTTACAGCGAAGAAACCTTTGAAAGCATCAAGCACGTCAATGAGTATGGCAATGAATTCTGGTATGCAAGGGAGCTACAATCCATACTTGAATATACGGAATGGCGGAATTTCCAGAAACTCATTGAAAAAGCTCAAACAGCCTGCGAAAACAGCGGCATAGCTGTGGATGAATGTTTTGTTGAGGTCAACAAAACATCGCCCATGCCGAACGGTGGTGTTAAGCTGATTGATGACTACATTCTCTCCCGCTATGCCTGCTACCTGATCGTTATGAATGGCGACCCGCGCAAGGAGGTCATTGCAGTTGGACAGACCTACTTCGCCGTAAAGACGCGCCAGCAGGAGTTGATCGACCACTACGATGAGCTGTCCGAGGATCAGAAGCGGCTTGCCATCCGCAAAGAAATGAAAGCGCACAACAAGTCCCTGGCCGAAGCGGCGCAAAAGGCTGGCGTTATCAAGTCCTATGATTTCGCCATTTTCCAGAATTACGGCTATCAAGGACTGTACGGAGGCCTCGGCGCAAAAGAAATCCACGCTCGTAAAGGTCTCAAGGAAAACGAACAGATTCTTGATCACATGGGCAGCACCGAGCTGGCTGCTAACCTGTTCCGCGCTACGCAGACAGACGAAAAGCTGCGCCGCGAAAATATTCGAGGCAAGGAAAAGGCTAATCAAACCCACTACGAGGTTGGCAGGAAGGTCAGACAGACCATCGCCGAGCTGGGCGGCACCATGCCGGAAGACCTGCCGACGCCGGAAAAGAGCATCAGGCAGATTGAGAGCGAGCAAAAGAAGCGCCTTAAAGGGTGAAAGAGTAAATATGTACTTGCGGTAATGCAAGCGTAAATAGTGTAATGAGCGAAAAAAATCGAACTGTAGGAGGATATGAAAATGACTTTTGAAGAGATTAAGATGAAGTTTGAGCAATGTGCTTCGGTATCCATTGTAAGCGTCAAAGAGATTCAATATGGGAAATGCATTTCCTTGAGCAACGGTGGAATGGTAAACTGTTTCAATTCCGGCAAATACTCAATTCAAGGAAAAGCGCAAGATGAAGTCAAGGCCATTATTGAAGGTACAGCAATGTCAACAAATCGGAAGATTTTTGTTGTATATGGTCACGATGAAACCGCAAAGCTTCAGCTCGAAGCGTTGCTGAGAAGATGGGATTTAACGCCGATCATCCTCGACCAACAAGCTTCTGCCGGTCAAACGATCATCGAAAAGCTTGAAGAGTATTCCAAAGATGTAGGATATGCAATTGTATTAGCGACACCGGATGACGAAGGCAAAGCAAAAACCGAATCCGCTTTGAAATCCAGAGTTCGGCAAAACGTCGTTCTGGAACTGGGCATGTTTCTTGCAAAGCTTGGCAGAGAACGCGTCGCTATTCTCTTGAAGGAGGCTCCCGATTTTGAGCGTCCATCTGATATTCAGGGTCTCCTCTACATTCCCTTCCAGAACAAAGTGGATGATGTTTCTCTGAGCTTAATTCGAGAATTGAGCAGGCAAGGGTATACAATTGACACCTCTCGAGTTTAAGCAGGTGATGTTATGACACCCGAAGTTAAAAAACGAATCGAACAAATCCGTCAAGGGATTGTGCCGGAGGGGTATAAGAAGGGTAAGATAGGAATCGTGCCTATCAAATGGAATGAGGTTCCTTTTTCAACCCTTTTTACCAGTACGAGTGAATATACCGATGATTTGAAACAATATCCTCTATACAGCCTGACCATTGAGGATGGAATAACCGCAAAGACAGAGCGATATGAGCGTAGCCACCTTGTAAAGAAGGAGAATTCCTACAAGGTGGTTCGTCCCAACGACTATGCGTATAACCCTATGAACATCCGGTTTGGAGCAGTTGCACGTCACAAAGGAGATATTCCCGTAGCTGTATCCGGTTATTATGACATTTTCACTACCGTCCATGAAAGTGACCTTGTTTTCATGGATAGCTTCTTGACCTATGGCCCGATGATTACCTACTACAACAAAGTCTCAACAGGTTCGTTGGTTGAAAAGCAGCGCGTTCATTTTTCTGATTTCCTAGAGTTTTCTCTTGCATTACCTCCGTTAGAGGAACGCAAAAAGATTGCCGAAATCCTCTCCACGCAGGACAAGGCAATCGAACTGCAAGGGCGCAAAATCGAGGAGCTGAAAAGGTTCAAAAAGGGCTGTCTGGAAAAGATGTTCCCGAAGAAGGGCCAGAAGGTGCCGGAAAAGAGGTTCCCCGGCTTTACGGACGATTGGGAACAGCGTAAGTTGACTGAGTTTGTTGAGTTCTTTTCAGGATTAACTTATACGCCTAATGATGTTCAGGAAAATGGAACCCTTGTGCTTCGTTCATCAAATGTAAGCAACGGCGAGGTTGTCGATGCAGATAATGTCTATGTGAATCCGCAAGTTGTTAATTCTGAGAATGTTAAAGTCGGCGATATAGTTGTTGTTGTTCGTAATGGCTCTCGTTCACTCATCGGAAAACACGCACAAATTAAGACTTTTATGCCCAACACGGTAATCGGAGCGTTTATGACTGGTATTCGTTCAGAATGTCCAAAGTTTACAAATGCTTTGCTCAATACTTCAAGATTTGAAGAAGAAATCGCAATGAATATGGGAGCAACAATCAACCAAATCACGGGATATATGTTTTCCAAAATGGAATTCAAAGTGCCATGTTTGGATGAACAAAAGGAAATAGGCGAATATTTTGAAAATCTCGACCACCTTATCACCCTTCATCAGCGTAAGCTGGATGAAATGAAAAAACATAAAAAAGCCCTGATGCAGCTTCTGCTGACGGGGATTGTGAGGGTAAGGCTATGAATCAAAAGGAAATACAAGAACACCTCACCAAAGAAGCGCTGAAACGCATCGTCGATAACAGCCCGAATTACACCGAGCAGATCAAACAGAATTTGAAAAACATCATCGACGCAGGAAACACACCGGAAGAGATCCTTCAAGCAACATTGCTTTACTTTGCAGCCCTGCATTTGAGCTAAGCGAGGCAGCTCCCTGCCCCGCTATTCCTGCATATACCCCCTCTGCAAAAGGAGGCCTCTTCATGGACAAAGACGCCTATCTGGAAATCAACGCAAGCCAGCGCCCCGCCCTTGCGCTGTTTGAGGCCATGGGCTACACCTACATTTCCCCGGCGGATTGCGACAAGCAGCGCGGCAGCCGGTATCATGTGCT
>ENA-OOYR01000731-OOYR01000731.1-human-gut-metagenome-genome-assembly--contig:-NODE-731-length-18052-cov-3.082958_pt1 | contig 18052 bp, 17 predicted proteins | sample MGYA00241701_ERZ501374 | MGnify/ENA primary metagenome ERZ501374 (study PRJEB25962, sample SAMEA2042655) | human gut metagenome | biome: human gut; feature: human-associated habitat; material: faeces...
CACTCGAATCCACATCCTACGCGATTGGTATAGTTATTTACGAAACGCTGTACTAGTCGGATTGGACAAAAACAAGTCATGCAGGACTAAAAAATACGAAAAAGCGTCTGTACAATAAAATGAAAAAAACTGCAGAAAGAGCAAAACCAACTATAAAACAAACAAAAATACACATTTTAACGAACATTAAAAATAGAGAACAAGAATATGCGATATAACAATGTAAAAATGATTAAATTTTGATCGGGGGGGGGTAAAAGCCGGAAAATAGTGGGGAAAACAGAGTATATTCAGGCGAACAGGATTCCAGGAAAAACATGCCAATTGAAAAGGAAAGAATCCGAAATACGAGATACAAGAGGAGGTTTTCTATCAATTTTTAACACTTTTCATAGAGATTTAATCAAAATGGCATAAATATTTGCCTCGTTGCCTACTTGTAAAGAAGACGTTAGATGGTATAATAAAATAACTGGCAAGAAGTTTGTAATTTCGACAAAAAACATAATTGTCGGAGTAGAAATACGTTAGGATGAACAGAAAGAAACAGGTGGGGACAAGATGAAGAGAAAGCAGGAGAAGCCGGCATATGACCGGATCGCTGCCGGAGAGCGGCTGCGCTGTCGGAGGCTTGAGCTCGGCTGGAGCAGAGAGCTGGTGGCAGAACGGCTCGGTGTCGTCAATAAATATTATGCGGATATCGAGCGGGGAACCTGCGGCATGAGTGTGGAAACACTGATTAACCTGTCCCGCTTGTATGGAGTGAGTCTGGATACGCTGATTTATGGCGAGAAAGAGAAAAAATCCGCAGTCAGTCAGGAAGAACAGCTGATGCGCGGACTCAACGGGATGCCTCAGAGTATACAGGATTACTGCCTGCGGATGCTGTGGCTGTTTGCCGACGGACTTCGGGCAGCACAGGCGGAAGTTGCATCAGAATGCGAGACAGTACCGGAGACCGTAAAAAGCAGTTCGGACAGCAAAAAAAACTCCGGAAGTGAGGCCTGAGATGCCGGAGAAGAAAAATCAGTACATAGATATTCACTGTCATATTTTGCCGGAGGTGGATGACGGCGCGAGAAATCTGGAAGAGAGCCTGACGATGCTGCGCCAGGAAGTAAAACAGGGCGTTGCAGCAGTTATCCTGACTCCGCATCAGAAACCGAACAGACGCAGCATTACCGCTGCTTCCGCACTGGAACGGACACAGAAGCTGCAGCAGGCTGCGAAAGAAAACGGAATCGACATCAGACTTTACAGCGGTGGTGAGATTTTTTGCTGCATGGATACCATCGAGCTGTTAAAACAGGGCAAGGCGGGAACCCTTGCCGGATCAGATTATATTCTGACAGAATTTTCACCGGACGAAGAATGGGCGTACATCCGGAACTGCCTGTATGACCTGCTCTGCGAGGGCTACCGTCCGATTGTCGCCCATACCGAGCGCTATCGTAACGTGGTAAAGGATTTCAACCGGGTCGAAGAATTAAAGGACATGGGCTGCCGGATCCAGATCAACGCAGGAGAGCTGCCGGGACTGCTGGGCGGACAGCTAAAACGCACAGCACGCAGTCTGATAAAAGAAGAGCTTGCAGATCTGATCGGAACGGACGCCCACAGAGCAGAGGGAGACCGGTCTGTATCGATGGCGGAAGGAGCCTCATGGCTGCAAAGACACTGCAGCCCGGAATATGCGGCACGTCTGCTCTACAAAAACGCAGCACACATTCTGGACAATACAGATATGGAAGACATCGAATAGAAAAAGGGGAACGAGACATGGAAAATCAAAACCAGAGAAGCAACGAGGAAACCGAAATCGATCTGGCAGAACTTTTTTGGGTACTCTGGAGAAAGCTTCCGCTGATGATTGCAGTGGGACTGTTTACAGCACTTCTGGCCTTTGGGGGAAGCAAATTTCTGATGACGCCCACGTATCAGTCTGTAACAAAGATCTATATCCTGAATAAACAGGACAGCAGCAGTACAAATGTAACCTACAATGACCTCCAGGTAGGTACGCAGCTGGTTAAGGACTATTCGGAGCTGATCAAAAGCCGTTTCGTACTGGAAGCAGTGATCGAGCAGCTGGATCTGCCCATTAGCTATGAACAGCTGAGCGGCAAGGTGGCTGTCAGCACACCGACGGACACCCGAGTAATCTCCATTACAGTGACGGACAGCAGCCCGGTTATGGCAATGAAGATCGCAAATGCGGTCCGGGAAGCAGCATCGATCCATATCCGCAATGTTATGGATATCGAAGCGGTGAATATCGTAGAAACTGCAAATATGCCGACTTATAAAGCGAGCCCCTCCGTCGGAAAGAACACGATGATGGGCGGAATGCTTGGTATTCTGATTGTAGCAGCCATCGTCGTCCTTTCCCACTTGATGAATGATACGATTCAGACGGAAGAGGATGTGGAAAAATATCTTGGAATTTCCACCCTTGCGATGATTCCGCTGAATGAAGCGGACAGCAAGAAGAAAAAGAAAAAATATAAAAAACAGGCGACAAGCGGAAAGTGAGGTGACAGGGAAATATGCAGAACGTAGTAATTCGCTCCATTGAGCGTCTGGATTTCAGAACAAAAGAAGCCTATAAAACATTGCGTACCAATCTGAGCTTTGCAGGAAAAAATGTCAAAGTGATTTCCCTGACCAGCTGTACGCCAAACGAAGGAAAGACAAGCGTTTCCTTCCAGTTATGTCTGTCCCTTGCAGAAAGCGGCAAGAAGACGATCCTGGTTGACGCAGACCTGCGCAAATCCGTACTGCGGGGCCGTTATAAAGCAAACCGTGAAAAATACGGACTGTCCCATTATCTGAGCGGACAGATGGAACTGGACGATGTATGCTGCAGAACCAACGTCAACAATTTCGATATTATTTTTGCAGGACCGATACCGCCCAACCCCAGTGAGCTTCTGGGAGGCGATGCGTTCAAAAATATGCTGGAAGTGCTGCGGATGAAATACGATTATGTCATCGTAGATACCCCGCCCCTTGGCAGCGTCATCGACGGCGCGGTTGTAGGTGCGATCTGCGATGGAACGGTACTCGTTGTCGAAAGCGGAGCCATCAGCTACAAATTTGCCCAGAATGTAAAAGAACAGCTGGACAAGGTAGGCTGCCGGATTCTTGGATGCGTCCTGAACAAGGTCAACACCAAAAAGAATCCTTATTATGGAAAATATTATGGCTATTACTATGGCAGCTATTACTGCTACGGACAGGATGGTGCAGACGAAGCACAGGACGAGCTGATGCTGGATGCGGGTTCCCAAACCGATGCGACAGCTGCTGAGACAGAAACTGCTGTACCGCAGCAGAACACAGAAGAAAAGGGGGATGCGAAGTGAGTACAAAGGGTCTGACCATCGGATTTTTTATTGCAGATGCAGCTTTGATTGCGGTTTGCGCATTCTTCTACTTACAAATGGACCGGACAGCGCCGGCCATCACACTGCCGGATACCGAGCAGACCTATACAACCGGCACAGATACCGATAAGCTGCTGGAAGGCGTAACCGCTTACGATTCCCATGACGGGGATGTGACAGCCTCCTTACTGATTGAAAAGGTGACAGAAACCGGAAATGGCGAAGTGATCGTAACCTATGCAGCTATGGATTCTTCCAATAACGTGGCAGAACAGTCACGGATTCTGAAGACTGCGGGACATTCTGCATCGGACACTGAGGACTAAAATACATGGGGAGGAACCGGCTAAAAAGACTGAAATTTCATAGTCAGCTATGTGTTGCAGCACTGACGATTGTTCTGTTTGCAGGATATGTCAGAGTAAGTGGTTCCATTCTGAATGCACTGATTGCTGCAGCAATCGCTCTGGCCTGCTGCATTGTCCTGAAAGGCACGGATGTCGGAATCCGCAGCGTCAAGGATCTGATCCGGAGAAATCTCCCGGCAGTACTTGTTCCGGCACTTACTGTTTTCAGAACGCAATGGGGACTGAAAACAGTTTTTATGGCATTTCTTTTGGGAGTTGTACTGCTTTTTGTCTGGAGTTTTTTGGCAAAGCGCTGGATATGCCATGAAGTGACGCCTGGCTGGACGTTGCTGATCTACGACAGCGAAGAGAACCTGCGGCGGGCGGATGCAATTGCCAAAAGCAGACCGGATCTGATAGAAAACGCAGGAACCTATCGCTATCGCGGCAAACAGGATACGCCTTCGGAGCCGGGAGCGAGCAGCTGCATCGATTTAGCAGAAATCGATCATCTGGTGCGGGTATTTCGAATCCCGCAGATGGTAATCTGCATGGAACATACCGAAGAGGTGCAGGAATACTGTCGGGAAAACGGAATTCTTGCATTCCTGCCGGAAGATGTAGAATCAAATGGAACCCTCCTTTATCCGGATAAAATCCGATGTGTCAGACCGAAGCTGCAGAAATGAACTGGTGAAAACGGGGTAAAGAACAAATGATCAGTATCGTTGTGCCTGTATACAATGCAGAAAAATATATTGCGACTACAATTGAAATGGTACAGCGCCAGACCTATACGGACTGGGAGCTGATTTTGGTGGACGACTGCTCGAAGGATCATAGCGTGGATGTAATGAAAAGCTGTATTGGAGCAAATTCGGACAAAATTCGTCTTATCCAAAAAGAAGTCAACGAGGGTGCCGCGATGGCACGCAATACGGGAATCGATGCAGCACGCGGCAGATATATCGCTTTTCTGGATGCAGACGACATCTGGTATCCGGGAAAATTGGAAAAGGAACTCGCTTTTCTGGAGAAGCATGATGCAGCCTTTGTGTTTTCGTCTTATGAATTCGGAGATGAAGACGGCGTCCCGACCGGAAAAGCAGTCCATGTACCAAAAACCTTAACCTATCGACAGGCACTGAGCCGTACAGTTATTTTTACCTCAACGGTTCTTCTGGATACACAACAAACCGGGAAAGAGCTGATTCACATGCCGAAAATCGGCAGCGAGGATACAGCAACCTGGTGGAAAATTTTAAAAGCGGGCTTCACAGCCTATGGTCTGGATGAATCCCTTGCGATATACCGCAGACCGCCCCAGTCCCTGTCATCTAACAAAGGAACGGCAGTGAAACGGATCTGGAACCTGTACCGGACAGAAGCAAAGATGTCCGTTGCGATAGCGTTTATCTACATGTTCTTCTGGGCATGGAGGGCAACGGTGCGCAGAGTGGTGGCGGACACGATCCGCAGCCATGTGGAATCCGTCAAACGGTTTGTAACGCTGGAATTATCACTGGTGGGACTGATCGTACAGACCTTACTGTTCGCACATGTCTGGTTCCAATGGTATTATCCTTTGATCAGCAGCTTCCGGTTCAGCCAGGAAGGTTTTGCGTTCGGTACGGGCTTAAAGCTTTATTTCAGAGGACATTTACTGATCCTTGCAGTTTATCTGGTTGTCCTGCTTTTTTTGAGCAAGATCATGGGAGCCCTGAAAACCGGGTATCTCAAACCGGGAAACATCTTCGCTTCCCAGATGACTGCACTGGTCATTACCAATATTGTGATTTACTTCCAGCTTTCTCTGATGAGAAACTGGTTGATCCCCGGAGAAATTATGGCATTTCTTACGGTGGTACAGATTGTTGTAGCGGGTATCTGGTCGTATTTGAGTAACTGGATTTATCTGTCTGTATTTCCTCCGATCGAAACGCTTGCAATCGAAGGAGAAGAAAGTATCAATTCCGTGGTTCGGGCATTTGATACCAGACGGGACCGGTTCAAAATCATGAGAACCCTGAAATTGCAGGACAACAATCTGGAAGAAATCAAGGAAGAATGCCTGCGCTGGTACGGTGCTGTTATTCTGGGATCGATGGAAGAATCGATCCGAAGAGAGCTGCTGGAATTTTGCTACAGCCATTATATCCGGGTTTATCTTTCACCGGATATACCGGATATCCTGATGCAGGGAACGGAAACGATGGATCTGTTTGATACGCCGCTTCTGGAGCTGAAGGAATATCCGATCAGCTTGGAAATGCGTGTTCTCAAAAGACTGACAGACCTGGTGATTTCAGGCGGACTGATGCTTTTGCTTTCCCCGATCCTTCTGGTTCGGATTCTGTACGGCAAAGCAGTCTGCGGCACTGTTTTTGAAAAACAGGAGTGTACGACAAAGGGTGGAAAATCCTTTTTCTTACATACATTTGTCAGGAAAGATGGAAAGACAACCTGGATGACATCCTTGCCGATGCTCTGGGATGTTTTCCGGGGAAAAATGTCTGTTGTCGGTCCGCGTCCGTTGACCAAAAAGGAAATGGATGCGCTGATTAAGGAAAATCCCAGATATTTTTATCGCCTGAGAGTGCAGGCAGGTCTGACCGGCTATGCACAGGTTTATGGTAAAAAAACGTCCGTACAGGAAGACCTGCTGAAGCTGGATCTGATTTATATTCAGCATTTTTCAGCACTGATGGACATGAAACTGATGCTGCTTTCTCTGCAGGGAGAAAGTCGGCAGTAATAGCTTCGAGGTGGAGGTAGTGGTTGACAATGAAAAAAATGAAACATGACGTACCGACCAGACTGGTCAAAGTGTTAATTCTGATTCTCATGATGGTAGCGTTTGGCTTTGTATGGTATGGATATTATGCCGCACGGGCACAGGTACATTATTATCGCAGGGGCGACTGGGTCGTGATCCTGCTGTTTGGAATCCTTTACTACGGATTCTGCAGATCCTATGACGCGTTCCATATTTCTATCAGTCCGATTTCTGAGATTATTTACAGCCAGACGCTGGCACTGATCATTTCCGATTTTATCATGTATGTGGTTATCTGGCTTTTGTCCCTGTACATGCCGAATGCCGTGCCGCTTCTGATTACGTTTGGAGTACAGTTTTTGATTTCGGTGTTGTGGACTTTTCTGGCACATCAGTGGTACTTCCACAATTTCCAGCCGGAAAGAACAGCCGTGATCTATGACCTGCGTGAGGGCATGGAATCTCTGGTCGGCGAGTACGGAATGGAGAAAAAGTTCCATATCGAAAAGGTACTCGGCGTAGAAGAATGCCTTGCAAAGCTCTCCGTACTGGATGAAATGGATACCGTATTTTTATCCGGCATCCACAGCCATGAAAGAAACATTATTTTAAAATATTGTATGTATCAGGATATTCAGGTTTATGTGATCCCGAGAATCGGCGACGTTATCATGGGCGGGGCCAAGAAGGTTCACATGTTCCACCTCCCGATGCTGCGCATCGACAGATACCGTCCGATTCCGGAATATACCATTGCAAAAAGAGCATTCGACATTCTGTTTTCCGGAATCGCAATTGTTATTGCATCGCCTTTTATGCTGGTAACCGCAATCGCGATTAAGAGCGACGGAGGACCGGCTCTCTATAAACAGAAGCGCCTGACCAAGGACGGAAAGGAATTCAACGTTCTGAAGTTCCGCAGCATGCGCGTCGACGCCGAAAAAGACGGCGTTGCCTGCTTGAGCACCGGCGACAAGGACGACCGTATCACACCGGTTGGCAAGATCATCCGCAAGATCCGTTTTGACGAGCTGCCTCAGCTGTTCAACATCCTGCGCGGTGACATGAGCATCGTTGGTCCCAGACCGGAGCGCCCGGAGATCGCCAGACAGTATGAAGAGGAAATGCCTGAATTTCGGCTTCGCCTTCAGGCAAAGGCAGGCCTGACCGGATACGCCCAGGTCTACGGCAAGTACAACACCACGCCGTATGACAAGCTGCTGATGGACTTAACCTACATCGGAACTCCAAGCCTGTGGGAAGATTTCAAAATCTGTCTTGCTACAGTAAAGATCCTGTTTATGCCGGAAAGCACCGAGGGAGTGGCTGAAGGTGCGACTACGGCAATGGGCGGAGAAAAACACTGATTCGCCGCAACCTACCGGATTGAGTGAAAATATTGAAACGGCTCAGACTCTTGGAGAATGAGTCTGGGCTGTAATCTTTGATATGCGGAGAGGAATTATGAGCGTTGTGGAATACAGAGAATACTCCGTTCTGATGTCGGTTTACCACAAAGAGAAGCCGGAGTATTTGAAGCAGGCGATTGAGAGCATTCAGGCACAGACATTCCCAACGGATGATTTTGTGCTGGTATGCGATGGACCGTTGAACGAACCATTGGATAACGTTATTACTAAAAAGCAGCAGGAGATGGGTACAACGTTGAGCGTTGTTCGGTTAGCGAAGAACGGTGGTCTTGGTAATGCACTGAATCAGGGAATCAAGCACTGCAAAAATGAGCTGGTCGCCCGGATGGATAGCGATGATATTGCCTATCCAGACCGTTGCGAGAAACAGATTAATATGTTCAATACGCACCCGGAAGTGAGTATTTGCTCAGGTGTCGTGGAGGAATTTACGACAGACCCAGAGGTTGTAGACACGAGGCGCGTTCCGCCGGAAACCCATGCGGAAATTGTAGAGTTTGCAAAGAAGCGGAATCCGTTCAATCACCCCTGTGTGATGTATAAGAAGTCCGCAGTCGAAGCAGTTGGCTCCTATCAAGATTTCTACTTACTGGAGGACTATTACCTTTGGCTAAGGATGCTGATGGCAGGGTATCAGGGCTATAACATTCAAGAGCCGTTGCTCCATATGCGGGCAGGCTCGGATATGTATAAACGGCGTGCGGGTTGGAAATATGTTAAAACGCAGAAAAGACTATTTAAGTTCATGAAGGACAGCAGGTTTATTGGGAACTGTCAGTACATCAAGGGTTGCGTGATCCGTAGTGGATCGGCGCTGGCTCCCAACTGGCTGCGGAAGTTTATGTTTGAGAAAGTGTTGAGAAAGTAAAGAGGAGTTAATTAGATGAAGATTGGAATCCTTACTTATTACGGCGTACATAATCATGGTGCTGTTTTACAGGCTAATGCATTGAAGACAGTAATGGAAGGTAAAGGGCATGAGTGCGGTTTCCTTGAGTTCGAGCGTAGTTACTCGAACATTTCTCAGCAGCAAGCTAATAAGTACAAATTTGGATTGGGCAGTATTGGTTTCTATGCCAAGTACATGATGGAAAAGGGCTTGGGAAATATTCTTTATAATGTAAGTAAAAAACGGACACTAGGGAAATTTAGAGCTGTCAATATTCCGATGATGGGTAAGTACGAAGATTTTACAGGAGACTTGGCTGTAATCGGGAGTGACGAGGTGTTCAGCCTTGAAATCGGTGTTAATCCGTTTCTGTATGGTAATGGTTTGAAGGCAAAGCACATCATCAGCTATGCAGGGTGTTTTGGTCCTACGACGTATGATGAGGTCGTTAAGCAAGGACAGCAGAAGATGATTTCAGATGGACTTCGTCGGATGGATGCAGTTTCTGTGAGAGATCAAAACTCGATGGATACTGTGAAAAAATCTGCCGGAATTGACGCAACACTTGTATGTGATCCAGTCATTCTCTACGGATATGAGAAAGAGATGAAATCCTTTGTGCCTCCGATGAAGGACTACATTCTTATCTACTCGTATGATAAGAACTTGAATGATGAAACAGAATATAACCATATCAAGAAATACGCAGAAAAGCACAATCTGAAGATTGTATCAGTGGGCTACTACCATAAATGGTGCAAGTCTATTGATGCGTCACCGTTTGAGCTACTGGGATGGATCAAAAATGCAAAACTTGTTGTAACAGATACATTCCATGGTTCCGTGATGTCTATCATTTGCAATACCCCGGCAGTTGTAAAACTGCGTGGCAATCAGAATAAGTTGCGATTCCTTTTGTCGGAATACGGTCTGCTGGACAGAACAATTTTGGATTTTTCGGAAATGGAAAGCGTTGCAGACAAATCTGTGGATTTTGCTAATGTGAATGCCGCAATTCAGGAACGCCGTGCTGCTTCTATGAAGTTCTTGGATGATGCACTTGCTGGCTGCCGGTGATGAGGAAAAAGTATGTTGACGGTTGATTATGAAAAATGTACAGGTTGCGGGGCGTGCGTTCAGCGTTGTCCGAAGCGGTGCATTTCATGGACAGAGAGAGAGTTTGGATTTCGATATCCACAAATTGATAAAGATGCCTGTGTAAATTGTGGTCTGTGCGAAAAAGTGTGTCCTATCGATAAGGAACTCGAGGTTTCTGCCGAGCAGAAAGCGTATGCGGCTGTACATAAGGATGATGAAGTGCTGGCGAAAAGCACAAGCGGTGGGGCGTTTACTGCCATCGCCGATGCCATCTTTGCGCAAGGCGGCATTGTGTATGGTGTAGCGATGCTGGATGGTATGCGGGTTAAGCACATTCGGACAAGCGGTAAGGATGACTTTGAGGGACTGCGGAGCTCTAAATACTTGCAAAGTGATACCGGTACCACCTATCAGATGGTTGAGCAAGATTTAAAGCAGGGAAAAACAGTCCTATACTCTGGGACTCCTTGCCAGATTGATGGGTTGAAGAACTTCTTGGGGAAGGACTACGAGAATCTTTATACCGCAGATATTGTGTGCCATGGAGTTGGTTCTCAAGCCTACTTTGACAAGTACATGGATTATGCCAGAGAAAGATACGGCAAGATAAAGGTGCTACGGTTTCGATCCAAGGAGTACGCGGGGTGGAGTTGCGGCGGCGTCATCGTCGTCGTCGATACTTCTAATTGCCTGAAAAAAATCCCGTATCGGGATTTTGATAATTATTACTACTCCTATTTTCTGTCTGGGGATATTTATAGAAAGTCCTGCTACACCTGTAAGTATGCAAATACGAAAAGAGTCGGTGACTTTTCGCTGGGAGATTATTGGGGTGTGGAAGCCTTGAATCTACCGCTACGGACTGAAAACGGTTGCTCCTTGCTGCTTGTAAATACTGAGCAAGCAGAAAAACTGCTTGAAACGGTGACTGATCTTGATAAAGTTGAAACCACAATTGAGCAAGCGGCGCATTGCAATAAGCAGCTTAATGAGCCATCGAGATTGCCGGGAAGCCGACAAAAACGAATCGAAGAATATGAGTCGATGAATGGGAGACAGATTCAGAAAGTGTATTTAAAGACTCATCGAAAGACAGTTGTAAAAGGAAAACTGAAGGCTTTGATGCCGTACAAGTTGAAATTGTTAATTAGAAGTAAAAGAACGTAACGGAGGGAAGGCTGTGGTAACGATAAGAATCAAAGGCGGATTGGGAAATCAGCTTTTTCAATATGCTGCTGCGTATTCACTGGCCAAAAGACTGAATCAAAAACTGAAATTAGATAGTTCTTTTTTTCCACAGCAGACGCTTCGTGGTTTCAAATTGGGACAGATGAATGTATCCTGCGCTGATATTGCGGGTGTTCAGTCTTCTATTGTTGAGTTGTATAAAAGTAGATACCTTAATAAAGCTCTCCGTAAGGCTAATATTAGGGTTCTTCCTTGTGGCGGCAAAAAAAAATACTTATTAGAAACACGCTCAGACATTGTACCAGAATTTTTTAGCATTAGTCAAACCGATATTTATATGGATGGATATTATCAAAGTGAAGAATATTTTGAAACTTATAAAAAAGAGTTGATCGAGCAGTTCACGCCCAATTATCCAAGTGAGCAAGAATATGAAGATGTACTCTCTAAAATTATAAAATGTGAATCTGTCGCCGTTCATATGAGACGTGGAGATTTTCTCAGCGCCCAGAATGATTCGAACCCCAATCATTATTTATTGGGAGAACAGTATTACCACAATGCTTTGAAGTATGCAAATGAACATCTGGAAAATCCTGTGTTTTTCTGGTTTTCTGATGATATTGACTGGGTAAAACAAAACTTTGGTGAAAGAGAGTACTTCCGCTTTGTTAGTTTGCATACAAAACATTCAGATATTGATGAAATGATGCTGATGAAAAATTGTAAGCACATTATTGCAGCAAATAGCACTTTCAGTTGGTGGGCTTCTTGGCTTAATGAGCATAAGGATGCCTTACATATTTGCCCAGCAAAACGGTATGGCAATTTGCGCATGATTCCAGAAAACTGGATCAAGATTGGAGTTGAGTGACTGAAATGAAAGTAATCCATATTGTGGATAGCCTAAATGTAGCAGGTGGTGTAAACAGCTTCGTATACGACCTATGCCTTGCTATGAAAAAACAAAATGTAGATGTAAGTCTGATTGGAATTCTTGACTCCAGTGAAAAAGATAACGACTCGGTGAAAAAATTGAAGGCTCATGGCATTGATGTCATTTGCCTCGGAGCGAAAAGCAAGAAGGACGCATTAATGCGATATCGTCCTGTGCTTCGAAAAGCTATCGCACAGATAGCAATTGATGAAGCAACAGTTTGCAATCTTCATTTGAAATTAAGCGTTTTACTTGGTGGAATGGCTACCATTGGGTTAAGAAATGTTAAATGTGTTGAGACGTATCATTCGCAATATAGCCATTATTCATTGGAATATAATTTGATGAAGCCTAGAATATTGCTTTATATTCCGTGCTCAAAATCGGCAGGGGTGGAAATGCAATCGCGCTTTCATGTGCCAAAAGAAAAAATGTGCGTAATTTCAAATGGAATTGATTGCGAAAATGTTAGTAAGGTAGTACCAGAAAAAAACAATAGTATAACGATTTTGTCTGTAGGAAGATTGACAAAACAAAAAAATTACCCAGTATTGATTGAAACATTCAATGAAATGGCTTCAAAAGATATTGAATACGATATTATAGGGTCGGGGGAAGATGAAGAAAAACTGAAACAGATGGCAACATCGGATTGCATTAAATTTCTCGGAACAATGGAACGAGAAAAAGTACTATTGAGAACCGCTGGTGCGGATTTGATATGTATGCCCTCATTGTGGGAAGGATTGTCAATTTATATGATGGAAGCATTTTCGCTTGGTAGACCGATGATGCTTTCTGATATACCAAGTTTCCGAGAAGCTGTCGATGAGTGTGCATTAGAGGGAAGACCTTATCGCAGATGCGCATGGGGTTATTTGGTAAAAGTTGATGATCCAAGTGCTTATCGCGCGGCAATATTTGACTTCATTGAAAATAAGACCGAATGGGTTAAAATGCAAAAGTCCAGTCTTAAAATGGCTGAAAAATTTAATATCCAAACAACTGCTAGAAAATATATAGAGGCATATTCATCTTTAATGGATTAAGATGAACAATGTATTTGTGGAGGGATGGATATGCAAATAGCATCAAACATAGTGAGGGATGGATATGCAAATAGCATCAAACATAGTGGGGAGATGGATATGCAAATAGCACCAAACATAGTGGGGGATACGCCGCCCTAGTAGCCTTTTTATGGGTGTCAGTGGCTGTAGAGTATCAAGATGGAATTCATGCAGTCATTGTACGTATAGGAAATAAATATCTAAAGTTAAATATAATCGTACTGTGTGCTGTGTTTTATGTCGGCGTTTCGTGGCATGGATATTACAAACGACACGGAAGCGTATTATAGAACATATCAAAAAATTGCGTATAGTGGGTTTGCAGGTGAGACGCGAATGGAACGTGGATATGTAGCACTAAACTTGCTCTTATCTCGTGTTTTCCAAGAAAACATGGTGGGATTTCGTGTTCTTTTGTTCATAACAGCTGTATTTAGTTATTTGGCATTAGAACAATGGATTGAAAGACATGCAGCAACCTATGGGATATGTATTCTCGCATTTAATTTTCTCTCAAATCAAAGTATCATGTCAGCTATTCGTCAGTCAGTAGCGGTTGGCTTTATTTTGTGGGCATTGATGGATTGGGAGGATTTGAAAGGGTGGAAACGGTATATTGTATACATCTCTTTGATTATTGCTGCGATGTTTTTTCATAATACAGCAATAGTAGCTAGCGTATTACCACTATTATCTTCTCGGAAATATACGCGTAATACAACAGTGCTGATAATAATCGTGACGTTGATAATGACATCAACAAATCTTGTGAGCAGTATGATTTCGTTCATTGACCTTGGAAAAGGATATGTCACCGCTGAGATTGGTAACGCTGTAAATGTGGGTGTAGTGTCCTTATTGTATTTAGCTTTACTTTTGTTGAGATTGATTGCTGCCAATAGAAGCGGCTGTTGGTCCTCTGAAAGCAACAATACAGGAAATACTGCTTATAGTGATGATTTTTTATACATATTGCATAGCACTATCCTTGGCGATTACAGTGATGTCACTGCGTGCAGCAGGGATGAGCCGCCTTACTATGTATTTACAGCTTGTTGGTCTTCCATATGTTTCTAATATTATGAATCAAATAGAAGATCAAAGAATGGCTATTATTATAAAAGTTGTCTTTAGTGTAGTAATATGGGGTTATTCCGCTATAGTTTTAATTTATAAACTAGAATGGCAACATATTTGGCTATATCATTTTTAGTGGCAATAAAAACATGAAATAAGCAGTAATCCAGACATTATACTATAAAAGAAATGGAGAATTTAATGGTTAAATTGGATGTAAATAAAACTGCTTTTTTGGTAACGCTGCTTTTTATTCTTGCATCGCCGATAGAAAATATACTAAGAACTGAACAAGTTGTTTATGTTTTAGGAATTGCAATTCTCGTATTTTGCGTTATTCAGAGAAAGTATCTGTTACTCAACAATTCAAAATATATTGTTGTATTAATGGTATATATATTTTTAACTTGCTATTGGAGTGCAGAAAGACAGGCGTTTAATTCGTTGCTTGTCATCTATGCAGAATTGCTTTTTTTGTATTTGCAATTGCAATTTCCATACACAGAAAGTCAGTATAAGAAGATAAAAGTTGCGTTTTTGATACAAAACTGGATTCTACTTATTTTGTGCTTTACAAGTGGAAGCTATATGGACAGCAGATTTTGGCTAAAATCTGCTACGTCAGGGGCTGATCCTAACTACTTGTCAGGCTGGTTTGTTATACCGTTGTGCTTTGCAGTAGAGTTGTTGTTTTCCGAAAAAATAAAGAAAGTCTGGAAAATATTAATTACAGTTCAGGTTGTTTTGTCATTTTATTTTATTATGCAGACCGCATCCAAATCGGGCCTAATTACGAATGCATGCGTATTTGCAATTGCTACAATTTATACATTTCGAAGTATGATAAAGGAGCATCCGGGACGCGCGTTGGCAGTATTAGTGGCTTTTGCACTGGGTGTGATTATTGCAGTCAATAATATGCCCGCATATTTGGTGCAGCGTTTAACAAACGGAGATACAACAGGCACGGGAAGATTTCCAATGTGGGTTACGCTTGCTGAAACAATGTTGAATAATCCGATAAAGATGATTTTTGGATTTGGGACAAGTGCGGTTAAATACTATACCGGAACAGGGCTTGTATCGCATAATACATATCTTGATTTGCTTTTTAATGAGGGTCTAGTTGGCTTTATACCACTTGTGATTTATATAGGCAAATCGATACGAATCAAAATAAAAAAATGCCCATACACAGTAATAACTTTTCTGGGTATGTCAGTGTTGCTTTTGACATTGTCGGCATTTAATACGCGATTTTTCATGTTGCTTCTTTTCTTAATAGGAATGGATGTAACAGAGAATTTTGAATAATCCAAAAAATGAGAGGATACGTCAATAAATATATGGCTAAAGAAAAAAAGATTCTATTATCAACTCTACAGGTGACATTGATAACCTTGTTCGTTAAATTTTTGGGTCTGGTAAAACAATCAGTCCTTGCCGCATCTTGTGGTGCTACAATGGAAACAGATGCCTTTTTCATTGCGACAGGAACAATGGTTAACCTTAGCACGGTGATTTTTTCTGCCATATCAATTTCGCTCTTGACAATTCACACAAATGTCCTGATTAATGACGGCAGAAAAGAATCAAATGAACTCATTAATGCGGTTCTAAAATTTTTTATCCCGGTTGCCTTTGGATTGACGATAGTAGTCTATTTTGGTTCTTCAATTGTAGCGAAGATATTAGCTCCGGCATATCAAGGTGAAGAATTGAGATTGTTGTCTGAGTATATTAAAACAATGTCAATTTCATTTGTATTGTGGTGCTACTTCTTAACAATCAATGTGATCTTAGAAACAGATAAGCAATTCGTTCAAGGAAAAGGACAAGGTTTTTTTCAGAATGTGTTTTTGATTTTCGGCGCTTTAATCTTTTATCCTAGATATGGGATGAAAACACTTGTTTATGCTTTCCTTCTTTCTGGTTTGACACAGTGTATTTTAGTGACATGGTGTGCACGCGATAGATTTAAATTTGTTATTACGAAAAAAAAACCCAATAAATATGTTTGTTCTTTGATAAAAGTTGCATTCCCATTGCTCCTTGGAAATGCAATGTATGAGGTGAATACAATCGTTGATGGACAGGTAGCAACAAGTCTTGGGGCTGGAGGGGCATCAATCTTAAACTACGGAGCAACAATTAACGATATGGTTGTAGGCGTCATAGTAGCGTCAGTCTCAACGGTAATTTTTTCACATTTTAGTACATGGATTGCAAAAAATGAGATCAAAGAAGTCGAAATTAATCTGAAGAGGGTATTGGAAATACTTACATTACTGTTATTTCCAATAATGGTAATGTGTATTGTTGCTGGAGATAAAATTGTAGAAATTTTTTATGGTCGTGGTAATTTTGGTGAAAGAGAGATATGGATGACATATGGTGTTGTCATTGGCTATGCAGTCGGATTTGTGTTCCAAGCGACAAGATCCAATCTTGTAAAAGTGTATTATGCGTTTCAAGATTCAAAAACACCGATGATCAATGGAATGCTTGCTATTGTATTAAATATAATACTTAGCATAACATTATCTAAATTTATTGGTGTTGCAGGGGTAGCACTAGCGACAAGTATATCGATGCTGTTCGTTACAGCTTTGCTTTTTGTCGGAGTAAAGAAATATCTGCCGTCCTTTACGCTAAGAGAAAGTTGTAAAGAACTCTTCAAAGGTGTTATGGCAGCATGTATAACCACCATAGGTGCTTTTGCTTTAAAAAGTATCCTTTCAGTTGGCTTAATGATAACATTTTTGATTATTGGCTTTTTTGTGGTAACCATATATGCAATACTTCTCTTCCTTTTCAAATCGGACAATTTAGAGTGGCTTTGGAAAGGTATGTGTCGAAAAATCAAAGGAGAATAATCTAATGTCAGTTAAAGCATTGTATAAAGAGATTCGTTTCACATTGAGAGATTTAATATATAATAGCCGATGCAGGAAGAAGCTTTTAAATAATGACTTTTCTCTGATCACATGTGATTGCACGGGCGGCTGTGTTGCGAAAGACTTGAAAGTGCGGATGAATTCACCAACGAGAAATTTTTATTTTAATGCGGATGATTATATTAAGTTTTGCAAGAATTTGGATTACTATCTATCACTTACGCCGGAACCATATGCTGGGGATTATTCAGGGGGAGGATCAGAGTATTTAATGGCATCTCTTGGCGATTTGAAGATGTTCCTAGTTCATTACCCAAGTGTTGAGCAGTGTCAAAAGGAATGGATTCGACGCCGTGATAGAGTAAATAAGAAAAACATGTTCTTTGTGATGAATGATCGTAACTATTGCACTGAAGAGGATATAAAGGCTTTTGATGCGCTTCCATATGATAATAAAGTCTGCTTTACACATGTCAGATATCCACAGTATAAATCCACATATTATATTTCGGGAAGTGAAAAAGACAATTATCTAAAAAGTGTTATGAATTATGTACATTAGTGGTGGATTAAAAGATATTATGATCAATTTGACTTTGTAACATGGCTTAATAATGGCGGTTCGAATTGGACAAAAAGCGTTTGACAGGAGACCAAGAGTGAAAAATAGAGTTAATTTTGAGACGCACTTAAATAAAGGGTCGTAAGTCCCCGAGTTAAAAAGAATATATAGCCGAATATTGGTTATTAGTTATCGTTGCATCTAACTAATTGGCTGGTATCGTATCATCTGGATTCAAGATACGCAAAAACATTTTTATCATTAAGTACAACACGTTCATTGCGTAAACGTCAAATCCTGCGCCTTGGCTAATTGATCTATTTATGCCACACTCTAAATGACACGAAAAAACTATTAGTTTTTTAGAGGAGGCTAAAGCGCATGGATCAATTAAC
>ENA-OOYR01000747-OOYR01000747.1-human-gut-metagenome-genome-assembly--contig:-NODE-747-length-17770-cov-2.404347_pt1 | contig 17770 bp, 9 predicted proteins | sample MGYA00241701_ERZ501374 | MGnify/ENA primary metagenome ERZ501374 (study PRJEB25962, sample SAMEA2042655) | human gut metagenome | biome: human gut; feature: human-associated habitat; material: faeces...
CCGCTTCTGCATTTTCTCTGCGCCGTTTTTTCGTGGACATCCAAGGGCACGGGAGAGCGCCCGGATGTCCTTTTCAGGAAGGGAATGGGAAAACACAACACGGAAAAGAAAATCCCAAATTTTTCTTTCCCGATTACCGCAGCCGCAGCCGGTTTCTAAGACCGACGGCGATCACCGCAGTATCGCTCCGTTCAGGGGGAAAGGGGGTTCTGAAGGAGCGATGCACAGGGCGGGACGTGACCCCCGTCCTGTGCCGGTATCTGTTCTCGCGCACACGAAACGCGATACAGACCCGTTGCTGATAAAATAGCAGCTGTACTTCACAACAGCTTCGCAGCATCCATAGAAGAGATAACAAAAGAGTTATCTGCCTGAATTACTCTGCTTTTTTCTTCTTGCTGGTGATCAGCAGGATCACTGCTGCTGCCATCATGGCAATACCAGCGAAGGTGAATACGAAGGTACCGATACCACCGGTGGTGGGAAGGGTGAAGCCTTTTCTGTTAATAACTTTCTGTACTTTTATACCTTGAGCAGCGGTTGTATCATCTGAACCAGTAAATGTAGTTGTTTCAATCTTTTTCTTTTCCTGCTTCTGCCCATTCTCATCTGTAGCCCATTCCGAAGTAGTTTTCTCAGTTATTCTATATTGAACGTTTAATGTTACCTCAATCGGGTTTTTCAACAGATTATATCCAGTATTCGTTTCTGTCTCAACCAGATAGTAGGTACCATTAGAAAGTCCCTTATGGGTTACTGTACCATCCGACTCTGTTTTTAATGTTGTAATCTTTTTCCAGGATTTTGCACTATCTAATCCTGCAGGCACGTCTGCTCCCGTAATAGCACCAGCTGTTCCAGCACCAACTTCCTGATAAAGATCAAATTTAACTCCTGCTAATGGCTTGTAAGTACTTCCATCCTCACCGGTCTTTACAATTTTTACTGCAAAGGTATATACGACAGCACTGTTCTCAATCGTATTTTTTCCTTCTTCTTTATCTTTGTTCGGGTTATCTGGATCAGCAGTAGTATTCGGCAAAATATTATTGGAATACTCCAATTTTGCGGTATTCAGATTGCCTGCTGTTGTGTTTTCAGCAGAAGGCTTTAATGTCGCATTATATGTGATAACTAACTGTTTTCCTGCATATGCATTCATCGCAGCAGGGGTAAATGTAATTGTAAAGCCGTCTTCTGCAGTTGCTGTTGCAACGTATGCACCCGCTGCAATAGCAGCATCTTCGCATTTAATTTTAATAGAACTTACATCATCTGTTAAATTAGTAGGTGTATCTGTTACGGTAAATGTTTTCAGTTTTTCAATATTTCTTGGAACATTTACAGTAATTCTATAAGGGATTTCATCTCCGATGCTGTAATCTGCAGTTCTGCCCCATACATCACCGATTTTCTTCTTAACTTCTTTTTTTAAGTCAGGGCGTTCGTTAGTTACCGTAATCGTGGTATTTGCATTTGTTTCCCGGTTGTATGTAATTGTTCTGTCGTCATTTACTGTAAATTCATATGCAGTGGCACCGTCCATAATATAGCCATTTCCAACAGATGTTTCAATCAGACGATAGCTACCTTTGGACAGTCCGTCGATTTCTATCTTTCCTGCGTCATTTGTTATAAGATTTAAGGCATCTCCTTCATTATCACCCTGCGCATTGGATTTCTTCGTAATATCAACCCACCCATTTGTAATGAGATCCTTTTTTTGCAGAGCAAACTTAGCGCCTGATATTTTTTCATCTTTCACGCCAGTTTTTTCTAAACTTACCTTTCCATATCCTGTTTCATTTTTGGGATAGACATGGATATCATATAACCAATCCGTGCCATCTGCAGTAGTCATAGGAACTGATAACAGAAATGGATCCATAGGTGTTGTAACAGCATCCGGAACAGTTGTTTCAATTACAACGTAAAAACCAAGTTCGAGGTTAGAGAACGTTGCAGTTCCGGTTGCATCAGTAACTTCTTCTCCAATCACAGTGCCACTATATGCTGCCTTAATAGTTCCATTCTCTACATATTCAGAAACATCCGGTAAAGCTGTTGGATCTGCCTTGTAATAGTTCTCCATGCCAGCTTTATCTACAACCTTATAAAGTGTAAATCCTGCACCATTTAAAGGTTTTGCGCCATTTGGAAGGCTGTCTGCATCTGCTTCTGTACCTGTTCCTGTAATTCCCGTAACAGTACCACTTGTATACTTATGAATCGTAACCTTTCCCGTTTTATTCTCATCAATCGTCGGCATTTTTGCGGAAGGTTCAGCCGCAAATGCCGTCATTGTCATCATTGACAATGTCATCGCCAGGGTCAGGAGCCCTGTCAGAAGCTTTTTCATTCTCTTCATTGTTTCCATTCTCCTTTTTTGTCCGGCTGTCCTTTTGTGTTTGGGACAGCCGAATTATTTTTACTTCTCCTGCTTTGTACGTTTCGCTCCGTACTTTGTTTCTAAGGTTTTCGCCTTATGCAGCTGCCGGACATAAGCCCCTGCTCCAACAGCCTTTGTTTCATACCTCCGGGGGTATTATCTCTTCTTCCGAAGCTTATCGTCCCCCTTTCTGCATTGCAGCGTGAAGTATGTACCCATAAGGATTGCCTGCGCCATCAGCGCAATGCCTCCCATAGTAACCAATCCAAACCCGGATCCTCCTGTTGCAGGAAGGATCAGCTGCTTTGTGTTGTAGATGGTGAGAGGAATTACATTGTCTCCCTCTATAGTTATTGGAGTTATTGACTCCCAGTGGTCATCTGTTTCCTTCTCCATCTTCCATGTCACCTGATTCGATTCATTAATCTCAATTAAGATCGAATCACCCAGCAGGTTATAGCCATCTGCAGCCTTTGTTTCTCTCAGTCTGTAGGTTCCCTGACCGAGCTTTGTAAAGGTGGCAATGCCTTTATCGTCAGTACTTTGCGAACTACCGACTGGTTCAAACCACGTTCCATCCGGATTCTTCTTCTCCAGCTTAAACTCTACTCCGGAAAGCGATCCGTCCGTTGTGTTTTTACCCATTTTCGTAATTTTCAGATTCAGCTCTTCCAAATAGGTATTGGTCACTGTCATAGGCACCGTCGGCTGGTTGCCATCGGCAGTTGCAGAACCTGCAAATTCAATGCCTGTTATTGTCGGATCTGTTGCTGTGGCTGTGGCCGGATCTGTTGCGGAACCTGTTGCTGGGCCTGTGTCCGGATCTGTTGTAGAACCTGTTTCTGTGGTTGTCGAAGTATCCCTGGAATAGGTTACTCGATAGGTTTTTCCTCCCACAGTGTCAGTGTATGTCCCGCCGGAATCAATCACATTTCCTTCGGCATCCACTTCCATAACCCGATAGATCCACGGGACTTTAGCTGTGCTGTCCGCATATTGCTCCAGATTCCCAAAGGTATAAGACCAGCCCTTATAATCGGGCTTTACTTCAACCCATTTTTTGTTTACGATATTGCCGGAATAGTCGTCAACCGCTTTCCACTCCGCATTTTCGTTCTCTTTTCTCTGCAGCTGCAGGTAAATACTGCCCGGAAGCTGTTTCGGATCCGTAATCTCCGTGCCACCTGTATTTACCCATTTTTTGGTTACAGCGATGTTTCCGGTCAGTTTGTTATTATTTTGAAATACCACGACAGGATTTTTTGTTTCTGCTGTAATGGTTCCGTTTACGGATCCCTTCTCTACATTAAAGGATGCTTCCGTGCCATTGATCAGAACCTTCTTCAGGGAAGAGTCATCTGTCGGTTTTTCTGTAATCTCATAATCTGTTCCGATGGGAATTCCTGTAATCGTATAGGATTTTCCCTGCTTTAATGAGATGTCGTTTATCGTAATGGAATCTCCTTTTTCCAGTGACATTCCTGCGACATTTGTAAATTTAATCTTGAAGGTATAGGTTCCTTCCAAGTCATCCGAACCTTTCGCCTTCTCCTTTTGGATCTTAAGGGAACCAACCTTGACTTTATTTACAAATACCGCTTTTAATTTTGTAGCATTGTTTTTATCATCCGGATTGCTGTAGGAACGGAACACGATGGTATCCTCGGTTTGACCTTTATTTGCCCATTGCGTCGAAGGATATCCGTTGTTTCTGTTTTGTTCCGTATATACCTCTTGTCTGCCATCCTTGATCTGCGTTCCGAGTATGTTGGAAACCGATTGCCCTGATGTAATTACTGTGGATTCATTCTTGGTTACCTTGTCTACTGCATGTCCGTTTTCATACAGACTCCAGGTTGTGTCAAATGCAGGGGAACTGATCTCCTCCTTCACGGAAATGTAGCTGCCGCGGCGGAACTGATTTCTAAAGGTTGCCGTTTGACCATCCGCCAGAACAAAGGTTCCATCTTCTCCAATCACGCCGGTATCGGTACTGAAGGAATCGCTCAGGGAATAGACTGCACCCTTTGGCTTCTCCAGGTTTCCGGATTCAGCAGAACCATAATCCGGAATGTCTCCCTGATTCACCTCGAATCCGATATGCTGCGTTACCTGCACGCCGGAACGAAATACAAAGTCATCCAGATATATGTTTCTGGGATAGCTGTAATTAAATTTGATGTTTTTTATCTGGCTATAGTCAAACCCAGACTCACCGGTTAAGCTGCTCAAATTGACCGTCAGGGTATTCCATGCTTTTCCCTTAAGGGTTGTGTTTCCGTATAGCTTTCCGGATAACCAGTCTCCTATTTTATTCCCGCTTGCATCCTCCAGCTCCAGATAAATACATTTCGCTGTTGGAGTGTCGTTATAATCATAATACAGCTTGAAATCCAGATATTTTTTCGCCGCTGACGCATCCAGAGTTCCACCTTCTTGATATGGGATAATACCAAATCTCTTGTCTTTGTGTTCTCCGGTCGTATCCTCTAGCGCTGCATCCCAGTGTGCAACACCGGTTTGATTTTGCCAGGTGTCTTTCCGCTCAAATGTAATATCCGAGCTAACTTTCTCCAATGCTGGTGAATTGCTCTTAAAGCTGTTAAATGCCTGATCTGTTACCGTTACTCCACTTCCTGCTTTCTTTGTTCCATAATGTGTCGCCTGATTTTGGATCGTAAATGGGAACACAGAAGCATTCTCAAAGGAATCGGCAAACAGGGGATTTACCTCACTTTTATCTACCTGCTTTTCTACTGCAAATTCGTTCTCATCCGGGAAGTTGAAGGTAATCTTCATATTAGATTCCCACATACCGCGTTCCATATAGAACATGGTAAGGGTATGCTCGTCTTCGTATGCCCCATTCAATGTGAAGGTTGTTTCTTTAGGAGAATCTCCATTTCCTTCTATACCCGCCGCGCTTTTCTTTACATGATCCACGGTTGCCTTCTTCTCAGAGAAGTCCAGCCATCCTTCTACCCTTCCATGAGCTCCGCCAACATCCAGCGCCAGCTTCCCATCAATAAATACCCATACATCATCATCTCCGGCGAACTCAAAGATAATCGGCACTTCGGTGCCGTCATTTCCCAGAATCTTTCCATCCTCTGTCAGTCGGAATTTAATCTCCAATTTTGTACCAAATCCATAGTTATAATTTTTTCCGCTTGCTGCAGTAGTGTTTTCGTTAAACGGGAAAAAACCATATCCACCAGCAGTTCCTGAGCTGTCTACATTTTGTGACCAGCCCTGGTTTTCTGTATTCTCCAGGTAATATTCTCCGGTGGATGAATTCTTTCGCATCGCGAGTGTCGTTTCGCTACTGTCAAAGCACCAGTAGTTTACTCCATTGCTTTGTCCTTTCTGTTTAAACGGGAATGACACATTATGATAGACCTCACCCAAGACCGCATTTTTGCTGTTCTTTCCCAATAAAAACGCTTCATCAAAATGGGGCTCTGCACTCTTTCCATCTGCAGTCTTCATCATCAGCGTTCCATTGGAAAGTTCCGCATTTACAAGTCCCTGTGCTGCATATGCATATTTACCACCATATCCGTCAGCGTCAATAGCAGAGTTGTTTGTGGAAAAGAATTTTTTATAGTCATTACTTCCGTATAGCTGCAGTGTGTTATTGATAACGCTAAACTTACACCCATTCAAAGAATCTGGTTGAAAATGCCCCGTATAGATCGGAATAGAAACCTGATTCTCTTCATAATAATCACTCAATGCCTGATCAAACTGTCGGAATGTGACCCAGTTACGATCAGACATTCCATTTTCACCCGGATAGAAATCCCGATTCTTTCCGTTTAGTTCATAATCCGTGTAGTAGTCATAGAAGGTGGATTCCACATACAGAGTTTTCTTCCCTATCGACGAAGTGCTCGTCGTAATATCAACTACATCACTGTTCTTATACTTCTCTGCATCCCGAATCGTATATGCTTCAGCCCAGTAACCGTCCCTATATCCATTTTTATCGTATACAGCAGTATCACCGGCGTCTGCATAGAAGCAGGGTTTTCCTCCACACTCATTCGTACCCGGAATCGTCAGAGTAGCCGTTCTTCTGCCATAAATGTTGTCAGTCCAGCTATCCGCATCTGTTAACGCAACATCAGCGAAAATAATTTTATCTATTTCTTCCTCTTCCGGAATCCGCACATACCACACATCGTTCCAGGTCTGTCCATCCTTTTCGTGGGGCTTTGCTTTTATCATCGTTCCAGACCGGTACTTCGTAGGGTTTGTGCTGCTCCATGCATAAAAATAAACCTTCGCATCGTCACTTTCCGGGATAGAATTTTGTCCACCATTTGCATCTGGCGTATTCAGCTTTGAATAGGTTGCATCAAAATAGATCTTCCTTCCGTATCCATATTCGCCTGTGACATTTGCTATGTTGTCCGTCACCTGAAGCAGGTTACAGTCCAGATCTGTCCAGAAGAAATGATAGATATTGCCCTTGGGATCCTTTGCTGTCAAAACAGTCTGCTGGGTTGTGGCGTCGTCCGTAAACGTATAGCTATACAAACTATCTTTAAACGTTGAATCTGGTGTCAGATCCATCACTGTTCCTGATCCAATCTGCAGGGTTACCTTCTGACTTCCCTCTTTTACCGGAAAATGCTGATTATCGAAATAAAGAGTTTTGTCTTTCAAGTTCTCGTTACCCGGTGTTGTACCCCAACCGCTTATCGTAGTAGTTGTTGTACCGTCACCGCTCTTCATCTCGGTAGCTCCATACAGGAAGGTATCCACAGAACCCGCTTTATAGGTTACGGAAACTGCGTCAGCACCTGCCTTGGTACTGTCTTGTCCGAAATAGTAAATCTCTCCCAGCGGATTTCCGGATCCATCTGTAAACTTCACATAGGGCTTTGTTTCAATTTCCTCCTTTTTCAGTTCTACTGTATAGAGATTCGGAAAATCATTAACGCTATTCATCTCAACTGATTTCGTCGCCCCTGCTGTTTCCGTAGAGAAGCTGCTGCCCGACGAATAGACTACCTTTACCGGGGTTTTGACATCACCTGTAAAGTCATAGAAATATAACGGCATCTTGTTGGCGATTTCTGCAGTGATGTCTTTGAGGGCGTAGACCTCTTGATTATGAATTAGCCCTGACGCTTTACCATCACTTGCAAAGACCTTTCCGCCAGCTTGTGAAAAAATTACACTTGCCAATACCGTTCTGTAGTAATTTGTATTATCAATTTCCCCCCAGTTATTTGTAAAGGAAAATCCAAATTGATTGGTGTTGCCATCAACTTGCCATCTCCAATATTTCTTGCCATTAATTTCAACTTCTTTTCCTAGTGTAAAGTTGATCCCGTCGTTTAACTTAAAAAGATATAACTGAGTTGCTTCACTCCACTTTGCATCAGGATTCAAATCCATCCCTGTCGTATCAAGATATACATAGTTAGAATCCAGTCCTCCTGCTGCCTTTCTGAGTCCAACCTTCGCCACACGGCTGGCTTTTCTCATTTCGCCGCCCATGTCATACAGGTTTCCGTCTTGCTGGATTTCTTCTGTTGTTTCCTTTCCGGCAGCTTCCTTGGAAGGAGCGTTTTCTTTGCTGGCATCCTCTGTGACGGTTTCTGTCTCGGTCTGTTTGGTCTCTTCCTCCGTCTGCTTGCTTTCCGATGCAGTTTCTTTGTTGTTTTCTTCTGTAGTTTTCTGTTTGGATTCTTCTGTGGCGGACTCTGTTTTCCGCTCCAGGGTTTCTACGGTCTTCGCCTCAACTGTTTCGCTCAGCGCCTCCAGGTGAAAAAAATAGGTCTCGCACCTTGCCTCCTGCTCCCAGGCAGCTTCTGCTGCCGGATCGCTGTCCGGAGTGTTTCCTTCGGAGCCTGCTGCGTCGTTTTCTGTTTCCGGTGCAGAGGGCACATTGTTTTCCGTTTCATAGCTTGTCTCTGTGCCAGTCTCTGTTTCCGGCTTGGGATCTGCTTTGGTCTCGGTTTCTACCGTGGTATGTGTTTCTGCAGCAGTCTCCGTCTGGGATCTGTTTTCTGTTTCAGACTCGTTTTCCGTCTTTGTCTGTGTTTCGGTTTCTGTCTGTGTTTCTGTCTCGGTCTGTGTCTCGGTTTCTGTTTCCGTCTCAGTCTCTGTTTCGGTCTGCGTCTCGGTTTCTGTTTCCGCTTCGATTCTTTCGATGGTCATCTGATAGCAGGGTGCTGCCAGACTGTTCCAGTCAATTTCGATGACATCTGTTTGGATGGCTGCATCAAAGGAGGTGCCCAGGAAAAACTGTACATGGTCATATGCCTGATCCAGGGTGTACTGATAAATATCCTCGCCTTTCGTAGACGCAATCATCCGAACCGGCTCTGCAGAAAGCTCCTGTCTGCCGCCCTCCTGCTCTGTCCAGGCATAAAGGGATACGCCAGACTTTAAGAACTCCGGATCCTCTTTGATCTTCGATGCATCGAAATAAATTATATAATGAAGGTTTACCCAGCTGCCTGTGGATTCTTCTCCGTCTACCTTCTCCAGTACAAAGCAGGGATCCTGGAAGTCCCATTCCGTATAAACCGGTGTGGTCGCTTCCGTATAATCCCATCCGTCTGTCCCAGCCATAAAGGCGATATATTCATAAGGTCTGTCCAGACAGTATTCGTAAATTCCATTTCCCTTATCAGAGGGCTTCATCGCAACAGGTGCGTCCTCTGCACTGCTTTCTTCCGAATCATATGCATAGACACTGACGCCGTTCTTACAGAACTCACTGTACTGGCTTCCATCAAAATATACGGTATACAATCCGTAAAAGCTGCCTGCCCCGGTCAGGTCTTCTCCCTGAAGCCGGTAGCAGGGTGCCTGTAAGGACCAGTCTATCGTAAGCTCCCCTGTGGTGTTTTTGTTTTCTTTTTTCTGTCCCTGGCAAAATACCACATGCTCATATTTCCGGGTCAGCCCAAGCTGCCAGATCTCCTGCTGTTCCTCTGTCTTTTCCAGCTTCACCGGCTCTGCAGCTTCTGCCTCTGCTGCATCGTCATAAGCGTATGCATAGATCCCTTTGGATGCCAGTGCCTCTGCTGTGCTGCTTCCTGAAAGATCCAGGTATACGGCATATGGAGTTTCTTCCTTCGCTTTGACTCTGTTTCCTTCTGCAAACATGCCAGTTCCCGATACCATTTCCAGTATCAAAAGTAAGCTCAGAAAAAAGCTGACAGATCTTTTTATTTTTTTCCGTTTCTCTGGTGATATTGCCGCTTTCCACATACCGATTTTCCTTTCCCCCTGTTTTGTTCCTTCTGTTTCACAATGGTTTTTATGCCTTAATTTCAATTTAACTAAATTGTAGATTTTTTTCTGTGCAAAGGCAATAGCATCGGCATATTGAATATTTCAGATTTATATTAAAAATTTAAGAACTTTTCACAAATATCGTTATTAAGCGTATATATATTTGTTTTATCAAATATTTTTTTGTATTTCATTCATTTCCAATCATCCTAATATGTTAAAGATAATATTTTTTATATTGCATGTCACGTTTTTTATATTGTTTTCAGAGCTTTTGTGAATTTTGCTGTACCTGCAATTCCAACCGCTGGCAGTCTGCATCATTGTGCTGCGTGATGCAGCTGTTGGTGCTCCGGTTTTTCTGACAAAGAACGGACACGGCAGATATGCAATTCTCGATATTCAGGATTTTGAAAAGACACAGGCAATCATCCGACTGATGAATGAACTTGCAAAAGGCCGGTCAGAGAATCTTTCCCTGACCGGCCTTGTCTTAACTGTATATCATAGTCTCGTGCATTACTTTTGATGGCTTATAATCCATCGCAATATATCCTCCGCACCTGTTTTGCCCGATGCCAAATCTAGGATAGCGTCACTCAGCTCCTTCTGCGTATAGGAAAGCTCATAACCATTTAATGCCAAGAACACTAACATTACATGTGTACCTAATCTTTTGTTTCCATCAACCATAGGATGGTTCTTTACAATTCCAAAGCAAAGCTGTGCTGCTTTTGCCTGTACACTTGGATATAATTCTTTGTCTCCAAATGACTGAAATGGATTAGCCAGTGCTGAATCCAACATCCCACCATCACGAATGCCATTACTACCGCCAGTAGCTTCAATCAGTCGCTCATGAAGTAAAATGACCTGCTCTTTGCTCAATCTTATCATTTGGCAAGCACCTCGTAAGCCTTCATATTCTGCTTCATAAGACGTTCTGATATAGCAAATACATCCTCTGTAGATGCTATTTTTTCCTGCTCCGCTTTGCTAAAGTCAATCACAAGATATCTTGGTACATTGTTTTTAAGGATAACTGCTGTGCCATGTTCATCAACAACTCTGGCAACCTTTGAAAAATTCTGATTAGCTTCTGTGATAGAAATCATTGTATTTGTATCAACTGTCATAATATGCACCTCACTTTCGCTTATATTATATGCATATTATAGGATAAATACAACCTATTTTTATAGCTATTTCATAAGCTTTTGAGAATAATCATTCCACGCCCTTTGGTGCAAAGGGATCCTCATAGATTGCATACACACCCGGGCGGCAGAGCTGTCCGGAGCCGTTGACCGCGGAGCGCACGCCGTCGATGGCCGGGTCGGAATAGGTGCAGAACCATTTTTCCATCCTGCCCTTTAATTGGGTTACCAGTTTTTTATATTCCGGTAAACCGTACAGATTCTTCTCTTCTCCCGGATCGTCCACGAGGTGATACAGCTCATGTTTTCCATAGGGATACCGGTGCACATATTTCCATTCTTTCGTCCGGATCATGCGGACAGGCCCGTATTCGTCGAAGATCACAACCTCGTCGCGGTGTTCCAGCTGTCTGCCCTCCAAAAGCTCTGTAAAGCTTCTTCCGGGAAGTCCCGTAGGCTGCTTGTCGGAAAGTCCCGTCAGCTTAAGGATCGTCGGGAGCAGATCGCAGGCGCTTATCATTTCGCTGCAGACGGTATTGGCAGGAATGTGCCCCGGCCAGGAAATCAGAAACGGCACCTTAACTGCGGAATCATACATATTCATCGGGAATGTCCCGTTGCCCTTCCCCCAGACGCCGTGCTGTCCCATGCTCATTCCGTTGTCCGCTGTAAAGAGGATCACGGTATTGTCTGCCAGCCCCTGTTCTTCTACTGCATCCAGCAGTCTGCCGATCTGTTCATCCATCGCACTGATCGCCGCAAAATAGCCCCGCAGATTTTCTTCCCTCTTACCGGTTCCATATACCGCGCCGGTGCGCAGATCGGGATGATCCGGCACGTTTGGAATGCTGGGAAACGTGCAGCCATCGTAGTAATCGATCCACTTTGCAGGATGGTGCTCCTTTTCCCAGGGAGAATGGGGTGCAGTATAGTGGACAGACAGATAGAACGGGTCGTCCCCTTCGCCCAACTCTTTTAAATATTCCAGTGCACGATCCGTGATCAGATCTGTCACATATTCCCCATGATGCACGGTGATTTCTCCATGGTCCACCATGTCCGGGTGGTAATAGCAGCAGCCGCCCATGCCGATGGTGTACCACTCCTGAAAGCCCTGCTGCGGTTCGATGCTGTTGCCCAGGTGCCATTTTCCGGAGAGTGCACAGTGATAGCCGTTCTGCGCCAGAATGTCCGTGTAGGTGGGCTGTCCTTCCAGATAGGAAATCGGCTTCCGTTCCTGCTTATAGCCCTCGAAATAAGGATTTTCCTTTCCCTGGGCGGCAAATTTCTCGCCGTCTAAGTTTCCGCTTCTGAGCCAGTCCTGTACGCCGTGAGCGGAAGGCATTTTCCCGGTCAGAATGGATGCCCTCGCCGGAGAGCATACCGGCGAGGCACAGAAGAAGCTGTCAAACCGCATTCCCTGTTCTGCAATTCTGTCCAGGTTGGGCGTATAAAGCTCCGGTGTTCCGGCGCAGTGCATCGCCCAAGGGCCCTGATCGTCTGCCAGAATCATGATAATATTCGGTTTTTTCTCTGTTTTTTCCATATTATTAGATTTTCCTTTTTACTGCTTTGCTTTTGTTTTCTGATACTCTGCATTGACTGCCTCAAGGATCTCTTCACCGCCCTGACTTCTCCAGGACTTGCTCAGCTGCTCTACACCCTCTTCGATGGAAAGCTTACCCTGCAGCATATCCGAAAAGTACTGGGTGTAAATATCGTCCACTGCGGCGCCGTTTTCGATCTCAACCTGCGTTTTCTGCTTAATCAGGTTCGGAACCTGGCACTGGGTCGCAAGATCAACGGTATGCAGCGCACGTTCCCGGTTCGGATCGGTTACAGGGATGTAGTTGCTCTCCAGAGGCCAGTAGAAGGAGCCCCACGCCAGCGCGTGCGCCCAGCCATTGGGCGAGAAAGCATCCTTTGCACGCTCTTCTTCGTTGAAGACGATTTCGTCGCCATCCTTGGTGTAATGAATACCTTCGATACCAAGACGCAGCAGGTTATTTCCTTCCTCCGAAACCATGAAGTCCACAAATGCTGCCGCTTTGTCAGGGTTCTTGCAGGCTGCGGTGATACAGGTCATCATACCGCTCTTGCCCTGCTTGCTTAAGCCTCTCGCGCCGTCCGGACCTGCGGGGGAAAGATCATAGCAGATCGAAGCGTCCGGGAACAGCTCTTTGACGCTGTTTTCATGACGGGTCACATGACGGAACAGGGGTGCAGGCATCATGCCGGCTTTGCCCTGATAGAACTTTTCTTCTTTTTTAGACATATCATTCAACATCAGCTCCGGATCGATCGCACCTGCATCCCACAGCTCTTTGATGTAGGTCATGCCTTTTACAAACGCAGGATCTTCAAAAACGGGGATTACCTGATCGTTTTCATCCAGCGAATAGTCCGCATAGGGTAGTCCGTATGCGAAAAATACCCAGTCAAACTGTCCCGGCTTTTCTGCCGTGTAGCCGTATGTATTGTTCTGTCCGTCGCCGTCCGGATCGTCGTTTGTGAAAGCGAGCATGACGTCTTTCATTTCATCCAACGTCTGCGGATAGGACAATCCCAAATTATCCAGCCAGTCCTGACGCATCACGATCAGGGTATTGGCCACACTGTACTGTGTAATAAACGGCATGCCGTAATATTTTCCATTTTGTGCCGACCACTCGTAATTTTCCAGCCATGCCTTCATGCTCGGGAAGGAATCCATGTAATCATTCAGCGGAATAACCATTCCATCATCAATCCACTGCTGGGTTGCGCTCGTCCCGTATGCACCAGTTACCACATCCGGGAAATCGCCGGACGCCATCGCAACGTTGACCTTTTCCGTATTGGCTTCCGGAACGATTTCAACCGTCAGGTCTATGCCGAGCTTTTCGTTGATCGCTTCAATAATGCGGTCGTTATCCTGAATTGCTTCTGCCGCAGCGTCGCCGGTCGTCAGCCAACGGATCGGAACCCGCTCTGCAGAATCCGCAGTGTTCTGACCACCCGAAGCGCTGTTGCCGCAGCCTGCTGCCAGAATCGTTGTCGCTGCCATCGCTGTTGCCAGAAATGCACACTTACTTCTTTTTCTCATTTTGTTCCCTCTTTCTTTCCCTTTTATATTTTACCCCTTCACTGCGCCTGCCGTCATCCCTGCTGTGAAATATTTTTGAAAAAACGGATACGCGCACATGATCGGAATAATTGCCAGCATCACAGCCGCCATCTTCATCGGCTGTCCTAATAAAAACAGGCTTTCTCCGCCGCTGGAATATGCTGCGTCATTCTGAAACAGCATCGACCGTAAAAACAGCTGCAGCGGCCATGCTTCTTTCTTATTGATATACATAATCGCCGAGAAAAAGTCGTTCCAGTGATCGACTGCATAAAACAGCGTCACCGTCGTCAGCGCCGGTTTGGAAATCGGAAGCATGATCCTAAACAATACGCCTATCTCCGTACATCCGTCCAAAAGCGCCGCTTCCTCCAGCTCCATCGGAAGCTCCAAGAAGAAGTTTCTTAAAATAATCAGGTTGTAGGTGTTGACCGCCGACGGCAGGATCATCGCCCACAGCGAATTCATCAGATGCAGATCCTTTACAACGATGTAGGTCGGAATAATTCCGCCGGTAAACATCATCGTAAACACTGCCAGAAACATGAAGAACCGCTGTCCCTTTAAATCCTTTTTCGACAGCACATACGCCGCCATCGTCGTAATCAGCATGTTGATCAGTGTGCCGACAACCGTGATAAAAATCGAGTTCGCATACGATCTCCACAGATCGAAGCTTTTTAACATATAGGCATAGCCTTCAAACGACCATTCGTCCGGCCATAAATGGATGTTCGTCGCCAGATAGCTTTTCAGCGAGGAAAACGAAACAACCAGGCAGTCCCAGAACGGGTAAAAGGTTGTCAGCCCCAGCAGAATCAGAAAAATCAGATTTACTGTGTCAAAAATCCTGCTGCCGACAGAAACCTTGATTTTTTTCGGCTTTTCCCTGCTCATCAGTAAATTCCCTCCTCTCCTGCCATGCGTGCTGTCTTGTTTGCAATGACAACCAGTGCAAAGTTGATCACGGATTTAAACAAGCCGACCGCTGTCGCCAGCTCAAATTTGCCTTCCTGCAAGCCCATCCGGTATACATAGGTATCGATGATATCCGCCGTCCCGTATACGCCTGGATGATACAATACGAAAATCTGTTCAAAGCCCGCCTGCATCAGTCCGCCGATTCTCGTAATCAGCACAACGATAATAATAGAACGGATACACGGCAATGTGATATGTAACAGCTTCTGCCACCGGTTCGCCCCGTCCACGGTCGCCGCCTCGTACAGCTGCGGATCGATTCCGGTGATCGCCGCCAGATAGATAATCGTGTTCCAGCCGAACGTTTTCCAGATCATCGAAACGACCATCGTGCCGACGAAATACTTTTCATCTGTCAAAAATCCGATCGGTGCAAAGCCGAGCGCCTTGATGACGCCGTTGACAATACCCGAATCCATCGATAACAGGCTTGTCAGAATACCGCCCAGAACGACCCAGGAAATAAAATTCGGAATGTAAATCGCTGTCTGGATGACCCGTTTTACCTTTCCAAGCCGCAGCTCATTTAAAAGCAGCGCAATGATAATCGGAAACGGAAATCCGAAAATCAGTCGGATCAGGCTGATCCGGATCGTGTTCCAGAAAACGGAATAAAACTTTTCCATTCCAAACAGCTTTTGGAACATTTCCGTCCCCGCCCACGGACTTTTCCAGATTCCAAGCATCGGATTGAAATCCTTGAATGCAATTGTTACGCCGTACATCGGAACGTAACAGAAAATGATGTAATACAGAATCGCCGGAAGCAGCATCAGATACAGATATTTATGCTTCCAGAAATACAGTGCTGCCTTCTGCAGGCCCCCCTGCTGTCGGCCCTTTGAAAGTGCTGCGGTTTTTTCCCTCTTTCCCGTCATGTACCTTCCTCCCTCTCTTTTTTTCTGAAACAGTTCTGTTCCGTAAATGCTGCCCGCCTGGTGGCTGCAGCCCCTTTGCGTTTTTTTGTTTCCGTTTCTGAGGTCATTATATAAAAACACAGCTCTGTTAAAAATTAAAAAATCCGACCTGTTTTGTTACATTTATAACGATTTCAAAAAAGCCTTGATCTATCACCCCCTTTATTGACTTTTTGCAACTTTTTGACTTTATTTTTTGCAGATTCATCGGATTTTTGCTATCCATTTTTGCACTCCCTTTCTTTTGCTTTGTGCATTTTTTCGGTATAATGGTGTCAGAACCAATCAAAGGGAGGCAATTGTTTTGATATCATTCGATCGTTCCATGCAAAAGAAAAAGCTGAAAAATATCATTCGCTCGAGACACTTTTCTTCCTGTTTTTTTATTCTGGCACTATTGTCCACGATCCTGTTTTTTGTTTCCACACTCTTAAACATCTGGCAGAACAGTCTGCAGTTAAAGGAACAGCTGGAGGCGAAGGCAGACGCTGCCTATTCCAATATCGAAAATACTTTTTCCGTTATGAAGGTAGGTTCTGTTTTTATCGCAAAGCTTGCCTCCGTAAACCACATCCTCGTTTCACCGGATCCTACCATCGATTATTTTTCCCGTATGATCAATGATATTTCTCCGTACACACAGCTGTACTCCTTCGAAACGATCTGTCTGTATTTTGACCGCAGTGAACGGGTTTTCGATTCCAGTGGAGGCATGTACACCTACAGTGATTTTTATAACCCGGATTTTCTCCGGATCCTTTCGGAAATGGATACGGAGGAGGCCTGGGTTGTAAACATTCCTTATGAGCGCTACTACAGTCCGCGTCCCGCTGTGCCGGTTGTGGTCTATGCCCACAGTCTGCCTTTGTATTCCTCCAACCCGAAGGGTTATATCACAATTTCCTATGCTATGCGGGAGCTGCGCAGGGATGCTGCTGCCATTCTTTCCGACAACAGCTATCATGCTGTCGTTACCTTTTGCGATCAGCTTATCTATGCCACGGATGCAGATTTGTACGAGCGGTGGGATCCTTCTCTGTCCGCTGATGAAAATGAGTCCCTGCTTTTTCCCGATTATAATGCCTATCCTGCCGTTCAGAACTCCAATACGCTGCAGTGTACCTACTATGTGTCCACCACAGAGCATTTAAAAGCAGTTGCTCCATTTCTTTCAAGACATTTTTGTGAATACTTATTTACATTATTCTGTTGTTTTTTACTTTCTGCTTTCTACAGCATGATTTTGTTAAAACCCGTGGATGACATTATGGAAAAGCTCGGCATCACGCCCTACACCCTCGGTCTGTCCGACGATCATGATGAATTTTTCCGCTTAAACTCCGCCCTGGACAGTCTGACTGCCCAGGTCTCAGAGGTGCATTCCGTCCTGCACGAAAAGGAACAACTCGTCCGGGAGCGTCTGCTGCTCGGTATCCTCCATGCCTCTGTCGATGTCACTGCCCTGCCTCAGGAATATATGAAATACGGTCTGGTCTTTCCGTACCGCTTCTTTTCCCTGATCCTCATCCACATGCCTGCCCTCGAAATCATGGAGGATTTCACAAAAAAGGAGCAGCTGCGCCTCGTTGTCCTCTCCAGCGCTTCGGAGGCATTTTCCGTCCTCGGCAGAGCCTACGGCATCCATACAAATGGGCAGAATATCGGCATCTTGCTCAATACCTCCATCGCAGAAGCAGAGCTGACGGCAGAATTAAAGCGCCTCTGCAGCGCTATTTCCCAACGCATGCAGCAGACGCTTTCCATTGATCCATTCTTTTCAATTGTATTATGTGAGCAGGCATCGCCCTCCTACCAGAAATCCTGGCAGCTGGCCCGCAGAAACCTTTTGTTCACTTCTCCGGAAACAGAGGATTTTATGATCATCGGTCATCAGGAGGATCTGACCTCCTCCCTGGATCCCAACCTGTCCATCCAGCTTTCCCGTGCGCTGATCGACCGC